>ERZ1023480.11-NODE-11-length-77180-cov-505.820136_pt1 | contig 77180 bp, 75 predicted proteins | sample MGYA00380536_ERZ1023480 | MGnify/ENA primary metagenome ERZ1023480 (study PRJEB33173, sample SAMEA4830305) | metagenome | study: EMG produced TPA metagenomics assembly of the PRJEB25223 data set...
TAGAGCATCTGACTTTTAATCAGAGGGTCAGAGGTTCGAATCCTCTATGGCTCACCATTTGCGGGTGTGGCGGAATTGGCAGACGCACTAGACTTAGGATCTAGCGCCTTACGGCGTGGGGGTTCGACTCCCTTCACCCGCATATGCAGAAGTAGTTCAGCGGTAGAATACAACCTTGCCAAGGTTGGGGTCGCGGGTTCGAATCCCGTCTTCTGCTCCATTTTTATAGTGCCGGGGTGGCGGAACTGGCAGACGCACAGGACTTAAAATCCTGCGGTGAGTGATCACCGTACCGGTTCGATTCCGGTCCTCGGCACCATTTTCAATAAAAACATATGCGCCCGTAGCTCAATTGGATAGAGCGTTTGACTACGGATCAAGAGGTTATGGGTTCGACTCCTATCGGGCGCGTTAATTATACGGGAAGTAGCTCAGCTTGGTAGAGCACTTGGTTTGGGACCAAGGGGTCGCAGGTTCGAATCCTGTCTTCCCGATATACTGTAATTATTATGGGGGCTTAGCTCAGCTGGGAGAGCGCCTGCTTTGCACGCAGGAGGTCAGCGGTTCGATCCCGCTAGTCTCCACCATATTATTTACAAACTATATAAGGCGGTGTAGCTCAGCTGGCTAGAGCGTACGGTTCATACCCGTGAGGTCGGGGGTTCGATCCCCTCCACCGCCACTATTTATTAGTTGTAAAATTATATTTAGGACCTTTAGCTCAGTTGGTTAGAGCTAACGGCTCATAACCGTTCGGTCGCAGGTTCGAGTCCTGCAAGGTCCATATAATTTTGGAGGAATACCCAAGTCCGGCTGAAGGGATCGGTCTTGAAAACCGACAGGGGCTTAACGGCTCGCGGGGGTTCGAATCCCTCTTCCTCCGTTTTACTAATGGTCTCGTAGTGTAGCGGTTAACACGCCTGCCTGTCACGCAGGAGATCGCGGGTTCGATTCCCGTCGAGACCGCCATTTAATTTTATAATTAATAGCGATTTACCTATAATAATGGAGGAATACCCAAGTCCGGCTGAAGGGATCGGTCTTGAAAACCGACAGGGCCTTAACGGGCCGCGGGGGTTCGAATCCCTCTTCCTCCGCCATTATTTTTTATTATCGCGGGATGGAGCAGTTCGGTAGCTCGTCGGGCTCATAACCCGAAGGTCGGTGGTTCAAATCCGCCTCCCGCAATATTTTATAGGTCTCGTAGTGTAGCGGTTAACACGCCTGCCTGTCACGCAGGAGATCGCGGGTTCGATTCCCGTCGAGACCGCCATTATTATTACCATTACGGTTCAGTAGCTCAGTTGGTAGAGCAATGGATTGAAGCTCCATGTGTCGGCAGTTCGACTCTGTCCTGAACCATTTCTTAGCCGGCCTAGCTCAATTGGTAGAGCAACTGACTTGTAATCAGTAGGTTGGGGGTTCAAGTCCTCTGGCCGGCACCATTTATGGAGGGGTAGCGAAGTGGCTAAACGCGGCGGACTGTAAATCCGCTCCTTCGGGTTCGGCAGTTCGAATCTGCCCCCCTCCATTTATTATTTTTAATAGGGGCATAGTTCAACGGTAGAATAGAGGTCTCCAAAACCTTTGGTGTGGGTTCGATTCCTACTGCCCCTGCCATGGCGGCTGTGGTGAAGTGGTTAACACATCGGATTGTGGTTCCGACATTCGAGGGTTCGATCCCCTTCAGCCGCCCTTATTATTAATGGGCTATAGCCAAGCGGTAAGGCAACGGACTTTGACTCCGTCACTCGTTGGTTCGAATCCAGCTAGCCCAGTTATTGGCGGCATAGCCAAGTGGTAAGGCAGAGGTCTGCAAAACCTTTATCACCGGTTCAAATCCGGTTGCCGCCTCCAGGTTTATGCGGGAGTAGTTCAACTTTTAGAACACGTTCCTTCCCGGAACGAGGTATAGGTGCAAATCCTATCTTCCGCTCCATAATTTAATAATAATGCGGGAGTATTTCAACTCTTAGAATACATTCCTTCCTGGAATGAGGTATAGGTGTAAATCCTATCTTCCGCTCCATAATTGCTTCCAAAGGGAAGTTTTTTGTTTACCATTAAGCCGGTGTGGCGGAATTGGCAGACGCGCGGGACTCAAAATCCCGTTCCACTTGTGGAGTGTCGGTTCGACCCCGACCACCGGTATAATTAACTGTTATTTACATAACATAACGTATTAGAAACCTTGTAAAACAAGGTTTCTTTTTATTTCTCTCTATACAATACAAATAAAAGTGGACTCAAATGGCACACGCTTTAATAGACTCTATGTCAAATTGTAATGATGAGTTCAATATTGGAAGTTAAGCAACTATGCATTGTTTAACTTCTTTTTTTGGTATTACATTAATGATAATGATTATATTATCTGGGGTTATATATTTGTTTCAACTTTTCTAATAATATATTTGTAAAAGTGCTATTTTATTGTGCTTTATACCAAGTCGATTCAATTTATCTATCTTAATAGTAATATGGCTATTTTAATATTTACAATTTATTACATTATTAGTCACAGGATGTAATTAGTAGTATTTTAAGATTAGCATGACATTGATTAGTGAGTAGATTGTTTAAATTTACTTTATTCATTTTGTGGATTGTTATATTTAGATTAAATTAGCCAACTAATCATTGTTAAAGTTAATTTTCTATAATATGATGAGTTTAATGTTCAAATTGGAGGTCGTTTATGAGTAACGCAAATAATGCTGATAATAAACAGTTTTTCAGTAAGATTTTAAATTCTATTGGTGCTGGTGTTGTTATTGCACTTGTTCCGAATGCTCTATTAGGTGAAGTATTAAAAATATTTAAAAGTGGTAATGAAATTTTAGAATTAACGTATCAGTTAGTGATACTAATTCAATCATTTATGGCATTTATTATTGGGGTTTTAGCTGCTCATCAATTTAAATTTAATGGCGCAGGTGCTGCTATAGTAGGTACATCAGCTATGATTGGTTCAGGTGCTGTTGTATATAGTAATAATAGTTTTATGTTAAAAGGTATAGGTGACATTATAAATACGAGTTTGGTTGTTATTATTGCATGTCTTATATATATGGTATTACAAAACAAACTTGGATCTTTTGAATTAATTATATTACCAGTTTTAGTACCTATCGTTAGTGGGGGTATCGGTCTAATCACATTACCTTACATTCGAAAAATTACTCAAGCAATTGGAAATGTAATTCATTCTTTTACAGACTTAAATCCGTTGTTAATGTCTATACTTATTAGTGTGGCATTTTCATTATTAATGGTAACACCAATATCGTTAGTAGCGATTGCAACTGCGATTAGTTTAAACGGACTAGGAAGTGGAGCAGCAAACCTAGGTATAGTGGCTGCCTGTGTTACTTTCTTATTTGGCTCATTGCGTGTCAATTCTATTGGTGTAAATGCAGTTTTACTCATAGGAGCTGCAAAAATGATGATCCCAGTTTACTTGAAAAATTTAATTATTTCGATACCATTGACTATAAATGGAATAATTACTGGAATCATTGCTTACGTTCTTCAGGTTAAAGGAACACCATTGTCTGCTGGATTTGGATATACAGGATTAGTTGGCCCAATAAATGCATTTAACCGAATGTCAGGTGATTCAACAATGAATATTATTTTATTAGCACTTGGTTATTTTGTCATACCATTTGTATCGGCATTTATTGTTCATGAATTGTGTAAAAAATTCATTCCTATATATTCTAATGATATTTATAAATTTGAAGTTCCAAAACAATAATTTATAGCTTGATGACAAGAATAAGTTTTAATATATGATAAATATAGGCGTTATTGTCAATAAGATATTGATAGTAGCGCTTTTTTGATTGATTTTAAAATGTGAGATTTGTTCACGTATAATAGCGGATTTTTTATGTACAGTCTTTTAAAAAGAAGCTTTTCTTTATATTGATAAAAATACATTTATAAAACACTATTGCATCAAAATGTATTAATATGTATAATTATGAATATTAATTAGGGAGGGCTGTATAAATGAAGTGTTTAATTAGGTTTATATTAGTATTAGGGTTGTTAATTAGCAGTGCTATGGTGTATATCAATCCCACAGCACATGCTGAACAAGATCAAACATGGGAGAAGATTAAAGAACGCGGTGAACTTAGAGTGGGTCTTTCTGCAGATTATGCACCAATGGAATTTGAGCATACAGTTAATGGTAAGACTGAGTATGCAGGTGTAGATATTGATTTAGCTAAAAAAATTGCGAAAGATAATAATTTAAAATTAAAAATCGTCAATATGTCATTTGATAGTTTGTTAGGAGCTCTTAAAACTGGAAAAATTGATATTATTATTTCCGGAATGACTTCAACGCCTGAACGTAAGAAGCAAGTTGATTTTTCAGATTCATATATGATGACTAAAAATATCATGCTTGTAAAGAAAGATAAAGTTAATGAATATAAAGATATCAAAGACTTTAATAATAAAAAAGTAGGGGCACAAAAGGGAACTGAACAAGAAAAAATCGCTCAAACCGAAATTGAAAATGCATCTATTACTTCATTAAGCCGTTTACCAGACGTTATATTAGCATTGAAAAGTGGAAAGGTTGAAGGTGCTGTAGTTGAAAAACCTGTAGCAGAAGCATATTTAAAACAAAATCCTAAATTAGGAATTTCCAATGTGAAATTTAATGAAGAAGAAAAAGATACAGTGATAGCTGTGCCAAAAGATTCACCAAAATTATTGTCACAAATTAATAAAACGATTAAAGAGGTTAAAGATAAAGGATTAATCGATAAATATATGACTAATGCTGCAAATGCGATGAATGATGACAGTGGTTTTATTTCTAAGTATGGTAGTTTTTTCTTGAAAGGAATTAAGATTACAATATTAATTTCACTTATTGGTGTTGCATTAGGTTCTATTTTAGGTGCATTCGTTGCGTTAATGAAATTAAGTAAAATAAAAATTATTTCATGGATTGCTTCTATCTATATCGAAATATTAAGAGGAACACCAATGTTAGTTCAAGTATTTATCGTATTCTTTGGTATAACTGCTGCATTAGGACTAGACATTTCAGCTCTTGTTTGTGGAACAATTGCATTAGTTATTAATTCCTCAGCTTACATTGCTGAAATTATTCGTGCAGGTATAAATGCTGTTGATAAAGGCCAAATGGAAGCCGCACGTAGTCTAGGTTTGAATTATAGACAAACGATGAAAAGTGTAATTATGCCACAAGCAATTAAAAATATTTTACCAGCTTTAGGTAATGAATTTGTCACTTTAATTAAAGAATCATCTATTGTGTCAACAATTGGAGTTGGCGAAATTATGTTTAATGCACAAGTGGTTCAAGGTATTTCATTTGACCCATTCACACCATTACTAGTGGCAGCAGCATTATACTTTGTCTTAACATTTGTACTTACACGCATTATGAACATGATTGAAGGGAGATTGAATGCCAGTGATTAAAATAAACAATCTTAATAAAGTTTTTGGAGATAATGAAGTTTTAAAAGATATCAATCTTGAAATCAATCAAGGGGAAGTAGTAGCAATAATAGGTCCATCTGGTAGTGGTAAAAGTACATTGTTAAGATGTATGAATTTATTAGAAGTACCCACTAAAGGTCAAGTGATTTTTGAAGGTAATGACTTAACGGAAAAAGGGACACAAGTAGATAAACTACGTCAAAAAATGGGTATGGTATTTCAAAACTTCAACCTATTTCCACATAAAAAAGTTGTCGATAATATTATTTTAGCTCCTAAATTATTAAAGAAAGATAATAACGATGAATTACATAAGGAAGCATTGTCGTTATTAGATAAAGTGGGATTAAAAGAAAAAGCAGATGTATATCCGAATCAATTATCAGGTGGTCAAAAGCAAAGGGTAGCAATTGCAAGAGCTTTAGCAATGCATCCAGATGTTATTTTATTCGATGAACCAACTTCAGCATTAGATCCTGAGGTAGTTGGTGATGTATTAAAAGTAATGAAAGACCTAGCCAAAGAAGGTATGACCATGGTGGTTGTGACACATGAAATGGGATTTGCCAAAGATGTAAGTGACAAAGTTATATTTATGGCAGATGGCGTTGTCGTAGAGTCAGGCACACCAGTCGAAATATTTGAACAACCGCAACATGAAAGAACACAAAATTTCTTAGCAAGAGTATTATAACAACCTAACGAAGCTTGAATATATGATGCGCACCACAAAGTTATATCATATATTCAAGCTTTTTATTATTAAAATTATGTGAAATGAAACCTCAATATGAATAATGGTTGTGTTAAAATAACATAGTATTATTTAATGGGGGGCATACGATTGGATACAAAGCAGTTAAAGCAAGATATCATTGACTATGCATATACAATTGGTATCGACAGTATTGGATTTACTACTGCCGATCCCTTTGATGAATTGAAGCAAAAGCTAGAAGCATATCATGCAAATGGTTATGCCTCAGGATTTGAAGAATCTGATATTGCTTTACGAACGGAGCCTAAATTATCCTTACCAACAGCAAGGTCAATCATAGCAATTGCAGTTGGTTATCCTAACAAACTGAAAGGTGCACCTAAGAGTGTTAGAGGTGATCGCAGAGGCTTATTTGCTAGAGCATCGTGGGGTCAAGATTATCATACAATTATGCGTAAACGATTAGACATGTTAGCTTCATTTATTGAATCTAAAGTTCCAGATGTTGAAATAAAATCTATGGTAGATACGGGTGTATTATCAGATAGGGCAGTAGCAGAACGTGCAGGTTTAGGATTTGTTGGTCGTAATGGCTTTGTCATCAATCCTAAACTAGGAACATGGACATACCTCGGTGAAATGTTAGTCAGTATACCTTTTGAACCTGATGATCCATTATTAGATAGCTGTGGTGATTGTACAATTTGTGTTGATCGTTGTCCAACAAGTGCATTAGTTGGAAATGGCCAATTAAATAGTCAGAAATGCATTAGTTTTTTAACGCAAACAAAAGGCTATATGCCTGACCAATATCGTTATAAAATTGGGAATAGATTATATGGTTGCGATACGTGTCAACAAGTTTGTCCGAAAAATAGAGGTATTAATACCGAACAAGATGACATTATTTTGGAACCAGAAATTTTAAAGCCAAGATTAGTACCTTTACTACGTATGTCTAATAAAGAATTCAAACAAACATATGGTCACCTTGCAGGTGCTTGGCGTGGTAAAAAACCGATACAACGAAATGCTATTTTAGCATTGGCGCATTTTAATGAAGTGGATGCAATTCCAGAATTGAAAAAAGTTGCAATAACAGATGAAAGACCGATGATTCGAGCAACTGCTTATTGGGCCATTGGTCAAATTCTTGGGGAAGAAGCAAGAGATTTTATCAATGCTAATTATGATCAAGAGGATGCAGAAGTTCAGAATGAAATGATAAAAGGATTAGACACAAGGAGAGAATAGTAATATGACAAATCATATCGTTTTATATCAACCAGAAATCCCAGCTAATACTGGTAACATTGCACGTACGTGTGCAGGTACAAACACACATTTACATTTAATTAAACCTCTTGGATTTAGAACTGATGATAAAATGTTAAAAAGAGCCGGTTTAGATTATTGGGAATTTGTGAATATTACGTATCATGATAGTATTGAAGCATTTTTTGAAGCCACAAATGGCGAGTATTACTTATTAACAAAATTTGGTAAAAAGACTTATAGTGATTTTGATTTTTCAAATCATGACAAAGATTTTTACTTCATTTTTGGAAAAGAGACGACAGGATTACCAGACTGGGTGAAAGAGAAATATCAAGACACAGCATTAAGAATTCCTATGAGTGAACATATTCGTTCATTAAATTTATCAAATACTGCTGCGTTGTTAATTTATGAAGCGTTACGTCAACAAGATTTTCCAGGATTGAATTAAAATTCGTCTATTTTCATTATAAAATGATGCTTAAGTGCTATATTTAGAGTATAAGCATGTTAAACTTAAATGGTTTGATATATTGAAAGTTAGGGTATAATAATTATTAATATCGCCGTTTTTATGTAAAATGCAAACTAAGAGGAGTGTAGAAATCATGGCAATGAACTTTAAAGTCTTTGACAATAGTCAACTTGTAGCAGAATATGCTGCTGATATTATTAGAAAGCAATTTAACAATAATCCTACTACAATTGCAGGTTTTCATTTAGATACAGATCAAGCGCCAGTTCTAGATGAATTAAAGAAAAATGTTGAAAAACATGCTGTTGATTTTAGCCAAATAAATATTTTAGATTATGACGATAAAAAATCATATTTCGAAGCGTTAGGTGTACCAGCAGGTCAAGTTTATCCAATTGCTTATGAAAAAGATGCAATCGAATTAATCGCTGATAAGATTAAAACTAAAGAAAATAAAGGGAAATTAACATTACAAGTTGTTTCTATCGATGAGCAAGGTAAGTTAAATGTTAGTATTCGTCAAGGACTAATGGAAGCAAGAGAAATTTTCTTAGTAGTGACAGGTGCTAATAAACGAGATGTAGTTGAAAAATTATATCAAGAAAATGGTAAAACAAGCTTCGAACCAGCCGATTTAAAAGCACATAGAATGGTAAATGTTATTCTTGATAAAGAAGCGGCTGCAGGTTTACCTGAAGATGTTAAAGCTTACTTTACGTCACGCTTTGCTTAATTAAAAATCTGTGAGGTATTGATTATGTCTAAAGACAAAGATCCAAAATTAAATTATCATGAAGAAGAAAACAGTATGGTAACGGATTTTGAAGATTTAAAAGAATTAGGTAAAGAAATGGAACAAATTTCTGATCAAAATGATCAAGAAAAGAATTCTGAAGAAGACAGTCAGTAAAGTATTATAATTGTGTAATATTCAGCTATTTATCATGTAAACAATGAATAGTATAGAACCTATATCAAATAGGATTGATAATCTTGAATATGAAGTTAGGTAGCATTTTGTTACCTAGCTTTTTTATTATATTCATAGAAGCTGACTTTCCGCCAGCTTTTGTGTTTGTGGCCCGTTTCCCCAACTTGCATCGTCTGTAGAAATTGAGGATCCAATTTTTCTATGTTGTGGCCCCGCCAACTTGCATGTTATTTTAAGCTGACTTTCTGCCAGTTTCAGTGTTGGGGCTGTTTCCCCAACTTACATTGTTTGTAGAAATTGAGGATCCAATTTTTCTATGTTGTGGCCCCGCCAACTTGCACGTTATTGTAAGCTGACTTTCCGCCAGCTTCTGAGTTTGTGGCCCGTTTCCCCAAATTGCACTGTTTGTAGAAATTAGAAATCCGATTTCACTATTTTGGGGCCTCGCCAACTTACATGTTATTTTAAGCTGACTTTCCGCCAGCTTCTGAGTTTGTGGCCCGTTTCCCCAACTTACATTGTTTGTAGAAATTGAGGATCCAATTCCACTATGTTGGAGCTCCGCCAACTTGCATGAAATAGAAGCTGACTTTCCGCCAGCTTCTGAGTTTGTGGCCCGTTTCCCCAAATTGCACTGTTTGTAGAAATTAGAAATCCGATTTCACTATTTTGGGGCCTCGCCAACTTACATGTTATTTTAAGCTGACTTTCCGCCAGCTTCTGAGTTTGTGGCCCGTTTCCCCAACTTACATTGTTTGTAGAAATTGAGGTTCCAATTCCACTATGTTGGAGCTCCGCCAACTTGCATGAAATAGAAGCTGACATTCCGAAGCCTCTATGTTGTGGACTGCAGTCAACTACTGCCAATATAACTTTGTAAAGCATAAAACATTGATTTGTGTACCAGACATAGTAATATATCAAAAGTTCAATTTTAAATATTAAAACACCATTTAAACGGAATTGATAATTAATTACTCCAGACATAATTGAAAGAAGTCATCTATCAGTATTATTTTTAATGAAATCATTAAACCGCGTTTCTTAATATGCCAAGATTATGATATGCTATTGAAGAATGAAATTAGAGGAGATTTATATATTTATGTTAGGAAAATACTGGATTCAATTATTGATAGCAACAGTTATTATAAGTTTAATATCAATTAAAGCTTTTCCATTGGCAATTGGGGCATTATATTTACCTGTTATTTTCAAAGTAATAAAATTACAACTCAATTTATCAAAAGGATTAATTGATGATGTTAATGCGCAAACATTCATTAAAAGTAATCAATCAGGTATTGTAATCAGTGTAATTTGTTGTTTATTAATAACAGCAATATTGTATTATACACTTGATGGGTTTTATGCGAGTTTAACAGGAGTTTTAGGTACGCTTGTTGCTCTAAATCCATATACGACAATTGTTAGTGCTGTATTATATATACTTACAGCTATTGCTACGGTTGAAGCTACTAAAACAAAGTATCGTAATTAAACTTAGTTCAATAATAACTAAATAATGATAGATAACACACTAATCGTATGACCGTATCACTGTAATAAAGGGTGAACACGTGCGATTAGTGTATTTTTATTTCAAATTATGAAAACGTTTTAATCATAAATTGCTCAATTAAATTATTTAATGATATACTACAGTTAAATAAACAGTGATAAGGGGAGAAATTGAATGTCAGTAAGAATTGAACATGATACTTTTGGAGAAATAGAAGTACCTGCAGATAAATATTGGGGTGCTCAAACAGAAAGAAGTAAACGTAATTTCCCAGTTGGTAAAGAGCGTATGCCAATCGAAGTAGTTTATGGTTTTGCACAACTAAAGCGTGCAGCAGCAATAGCTAATTTTGATTTAGGAAAATTAAGCGAGGCAAAGAAAGATGCCATTGTATATGCATGTGATCAAATTTTATCAGGTGAATTAGATGAACACTTCCCACTAGTTGTATGGCAAACAGGAAGCGGTACACAAAGTAATATGAATGTGAACGAAGTAGTAAGTTATGTTGCTAATATGTATTTAAAAGATCATCAAAGTGATGAAAGTATCCACCCAAATGATGATGTAAATAAATCTCAAAGTTCGAATGATACATTCCCAACTGCTATGCACGTTGCATTATATCAAGAGGTTGAAACAAAATTAGAACCTGCATTAAAACTTTTAAGAAATACTTTGAAAGAAAAAGAAGATAAATTTGATTCAATTATTAAAATTGGTCGTACACATTTACAAGATGCAACGCCGATCAAACTAGGACAAGAGATTAGTGGCTGGCGTTATATGCTTGACCGTTGTGAAACAATGTTATCTGAATCTAAGAAGCACATTTTAAATCTTGCCATCGGTGGTACGGCTGTTGGTACTGGTATTAATGCGCATCCTGAATTTGGTGATAAAGTGGCACATTATATTTCAGAAAATACGGGTTATCCATTTGTATCTTCTGAAAATAAATTCCATGCATTAACAGCACATGATGAAGTAGTACAACTACATGGAACATTGAAGGCGCTAGCAGGAGACTTAATGAAAATTGCTAATGATGTGAGATGGTTGGCTTCAGGGCCACGAGCTGGTTTGGCAGAAATTTCTATCCCTGAAAATGAACCAGGTTCATCAATTATGCCTGGTAAAGTTAATCCTACACAATGTGAAATGTTAACAATGGTTGCAGTCCAAGTAATGGGTAATGATACAGTTGTTGGCTTCGCAAGTTCACAAGGTAACTTTGAATTGAATGTTTATAAACCAGTTATTATGCATAATACACTACAATCAATTTATCTTTTAGCTGATGGTATGGAAACATTTAATAACAATTGTGCAGTGGGCATTGAACCAATCGAAGAGAATATTGATAATTATTTAAATCAATCATTAATGTTAGTTACTGCATTAAATCCACATATTGGTTATGAAAAAGCAGCTCAAATTGCTAAGAAAGCCCATAAAGAAGGTTTAACTTTAAAAGAATCTGCAATTCAAACTGGATATGTTACAGAAGAACAATTTGAAGCATGGATTAAACCAGAAGATATGGTAGATCCTCATTAATTAAATATTAATATAAAATAAAGTTTGGGCATTACAGGTAGATGTAGTGTTCAAGCTTTATTTTTTGTCTATTTCAAATTGAACTTATAAGTCTGATTTGATATAGAGCCGTGAAAGAAAAAACTTTTCATGGAGTCCGTTTTATTATAGAACCTATTTTTTATATGATGAATTGTTGTACATGTATTGGCCAAACAACCTGTGATAAAAATCTTATGATGTCATGTATTGTCCATAGATACACGTAACGCAGTTGAAAAAGACTACAAGTTATTATCCAAGGATGTTATAAAATGAATAATTACTAAAATATCAAAATATAAAATCCTAAGCATCGTAAAAAACAAAAAACCGAACATCTGAAAAAATTAATAATTTTCCATCTATCCGATTTAAGTTGATACTTGATTTAGTTACAATGCGGTATTGCATGTTTAAATATCATGCAAAACTAATCAAATTAGTCATCCAAAGAAACGGAAATGACTTCCTTAGTCAAGGGATGCACAAACTCTATTTTGTAACTTTCAAGTTCTAATTGTCTTAACGTTGAATCACCATATAAAGGATCACCAATAACAGGGTGACCAATTTCAGCTAAATGCACACGAATTTGATGAGTACGTCCAGTATCCAACTTGATTTCAAGTTGGCACACAGCTTCTTTTATCATTTTTGAAGTTAAAATGTGTGTAATTGCACGCTGTCCAGTAGGAGACACACGTCGTTTATTCGAATGGAATTTATCTTTACCAATTGGCATATCAATCGTTTGTGGTTTTAAAGGTAAAAGTGCCTTAACATTTGCTTTGTATATCCGCGTAATATCATTGTCTTCTAACATGCGATCAAGAATTTTTTTCATTAAAGGATTTTTAGCAACAATTAATAATCCTACTGTTTCCTGGTCCAGTCGATGAATTGGTTCGACATAGTCACTATCAATAGTGTAAATCACATGATTCATTAAAGTATTGCTTTCTTTTAAATCATTAGGGTGAGTCTTAACACCTTTAGGTTTCATTACGATTGCCATATCATCGTCTTCGTATTTAATTTGTGCATAACGATAACTTGGAACATAATTACTTTTTTCATCGATGGTTGGAACAAATACATCGTCGCCAGTATGCACTTTATCCATTAATCGCGCAGGTTTATCATTAATAGTAATATCTTTAGACATATTTAAATGATGTAAATCTTTTTTAGGTACCTTAAGTTGTTGGAAAATATCTCGTAAACTTAAGTCATTAAAGTTTTCTGGTATTTTAAATTTCATAAAATCCTCCTATAGTCTTTAATATCATATCACAAATCAGTTCTCCGAAATATAACTATTGAGTAATCAAGGCCATTTTATCATGTTCACGTCTAAGATTTAAAAATATAATAACTCAATGTATAATAGTTAATACACGTAAAAATGAATTGGAGCGATTTGATGGAACAAAGGACGCGACTAGCTTTATTAAAAGAGATTGCCGAATTTTTAAACGAAGAAACTGAAATGTATAGCATGACCCAAGGTGCGTTAAAATATTTAATTGAGGGCAGTAATTTCACGACAGGCTGGATATTTTTCATCAATAGCGTAGGTGAACATGAACTTGTATCACATGTGGCTCTACCACAATCTTTGACAGCAGACCACTGTCACTATATTAAAGATGGATCTTGTTGGTGTGTGAAAGCATTTAATCAAGGTAGGCTAATGAAAGCGTCGAATATCGTCAATTGTTCTCGTATTAACTTAGCCTCTAAAGCATTTCCTAGCCAAAATGACAATATTACACATCATGCAACGGTACCACTTAAATCGGGTCAAGAACAATTCGGCATTTTAAATGTAGCGTCTCCAAATACTGAAATATATAGTGATGAAGATTTAGAGTTGCTAGAGTCTGTCGCATTTCAATTAGGGTCAGCCATCAAACGTATTTATTTAACAGACCGTGAAAAAGAAGCAGCAAAAATTAATGAACGTAATCGTTTAGCTAGAGATTTACATGATTCAGTAAATCAAATGTTATTTTCTGTAAAACTAACAGCACATGCTGCGTATGGCATGTCAAGCGAATCCATCGCTAAACAAGCATTCAAGACGATTGAGGAAACGAGTCAAAATGCCGTTAATGAAATGCGTGCATTGATTTGGCAACTTAAGCCAGTTGGACTTGAGCAAGGTTTAATTCATGCTTTGACAGCATATAGTAAATTAATGCATATACAATTAAATGTAAATGTAGAAGGTTTAATCGATTTATCTAATGAAATCGAAGAAAACATATATAGAGCATTACAAGAGTGTATTAATAATGTTAAGAAACATGCTGATACGAATAAAATGGATCTTACATTAAAACAAATGAACGATATACTATATATTGACGTGATTGATTATGGTCAAGGATTTGAGATCGATAATGTTCAGATAGCTTCATCACACGGTATTAATAACATAAAACAAAGAGTTAAATTATTAAGAGGTAAAGTGACCTTTCATTCTCAGCCAACAAAGGGTACACAAATACAATTCACAATTCCTATAAAATAGCTTGATTTAAGGAGATAACCCATGAACAAAGTAATATTAGTAGATGACCATTATATTGTGCGACAAGGATTGCGATTTTTATTATCCACGATTGAAAACATAGAAGTTTTACAAGACTTTGCAGATGGAGAAACATTTTTAGAATATTTAAAAGAGCATGAGCACCCTGATATTGTGCTATTAGATTTAGTGATGCCTGGCATGAATGGTATTGAAATTACGGAATATATTAAGGCACATTATCCGGATATTAAAGTTTTGGTATTAACAAGTTATGTTGATGATGAACATGTAATTTCAGCAATCAATAAAGGTGCTGATGGTTATGAAATGAAAGACGTTGAGCCTCAGCAATTAATTGAAACTATTAGACGAGTTATGAACGGTGAAAAAATGATACATCCTAAGGCACAAGATGTATTCGAAACAGTTAGCCAAAAACCACACTACACGAATAAGTTGTCAAAGAGAGAAATTGAAGTGTTACGTGAAATGGTTAAAGGTAAAACAAATAAAGAGATTGCAGAAACTTTATTTGTATCTGAAAAAACAATTAAAACACATGTCAGTCATATATTTAGTAAATTACAAGTTAGCGATCGTACACAAGCAGCAATTTATGCAATGGAAAATAAGTTGATTTAGAATGAGCTTTTAAATATTTGTCGAAAAATAGACAATTTTTAATCTGATTTTGATGAATTTTTTATAGCGATAGGGTTTATTATACAGTTTTCTTTGTAAATTTGATATCATTATAAAAGTGTAAGTTTTATCAAATCTAGTGATTGTGCATAAAATTTTACTTCATTTACTTTCGCTTCATTATAAAGTAAACTTAACTCTTGTTGACTTGATCAAAATTTAATACAAATGTGAAATTGACTCTTTTCATTTTATTAAAAATATATTAAGATGTAATCTGTGTTTCAAGAAATGTGTATTATTGCAATTTCTTGTGTCCGGATAAAATTCCCCAAACAGAAAGGTAGATAACAGAATGGATAGACAGAGTTTTACAGATTTAATTCAAACAAAATTTAAAATGGTTCGTATAGAGGCTGGTTATACGCAAGATACTATGGCGCAAACAATTGGACTTTCTAAAAAGACTTTAGTACAAATCGAAAAAGAGAGAGTATTACCAAACTGGACAACTTGTATTTCAATTTGTGCATTATTCAGAGACTCTGAAGTATTAAACAGTACATTTGGCTGTGATCCATTAGAAATCGTTCAAACAATTTCAAGAAATCACTGTGCATATCCAAACCATGCACCAACAAGTGATATTTATTGGAATAACATTGAGACTCGTAATGGGTACATTTTACAAAGTAACAAAGTAAGCAATATTTATCGTGTATTAAATCCAGATAACCAACCAATTTTCGGTACTTCTAAAATGAGAGAAGCTGAAACATACTTTAACAGAAATGCTAAAGAAGAATTAGTACATATCTAGGCCTATATACTTTTAATAAATAATAAAAGCGATGTAACACACCTGTTTCGATTGGTGAGGCATCGCTTTTTGTATGTAAACTAATAATAAATTGAGCAGAAAGTGAAATGATTAATGAATTAAAAAATAAAAATAGTGGTATAATGAATAACTATGTTGTCACAAAGGAGTCAAAATTATGAATGCACTATTTATTATCATATTTATGATTGTAGTAGGGGCGATAATTGGGGGCATTACTAATGTAATTGCAATTAGAATGCTGTTTCACCCCTTTAAACCATACTATATATTTAAATTTAGAGTCCCATTTACACCAGGTTTAATACCGAAAAGACGCGAAGAAATTGCAACTAAAATTGGCCAAGTGATTGAAGAGCATTTGCTTACAGAAACTTTAATTAATGAAAAATTAAAAAGCGAGCAATCACAGCAAGCAATAGAATCTATGATTCAACAGCAGTTACAAAAGTTGACGAAAGATCAATTGTCAATAAAACAAATTACTTCTCAAATCGATATTGATTTAGAACAAGTATTACAAACTAATGGAAATCAATATATTGAATCACAATTGAATAATTATTATACAAAGCATCAAAACCAAACAATAGCATCTTTATTGCCAAATCAACTTGTAACATTTTTAGATCAGCATGTAGATAACGCAACAGACTTATTATGTGATCGTGCAAGGAATTATTTATCATCTGCAAAAGGCACACAAGATATTAATGATATGTTGGATACTTTTTTCCATGAGAAAGGTAAGTTAATTGGTATGTTGCAAATGTTTATGACAAAAGAGAGCATTGCAGATCGCATTCAACAAGAACTTATACGTTTAACATCTCATCCTAAAGCAAGAACAATTGTGACATCGTTAATTACCAATGAATATCAAACTTTTAAAGATAAACCATTGAATGAACTGTTAGATGCATCGCAGTTTAATGAAATCGCTGAAAATCTATCAGTGTATGTAACAACATATGCAAGCAAACAAGCGAATAAGCCAGTGGTTACGTTAATGCCTCAATTCGTTGATTATTTAGAAGGTCAACTCTCTAGCAAATTAGCAAATTTAATCATTGAAAAATTATCGATTCACTTATCTACAATTATGAAAAAAGTGGATTTACGAGGATTAATTGAAGAACAAATTAATACGTTTGACTTAGATTATATTGAAAAATTAATTATAGAAATTGCTAACAAAGAACTAAAGTTGATTATGTCATTAGGTTTCATTTTAGGTGGTATTATTGGATTTTTCCAAGGTTTGGTTGCAATCTTTGTCTAAAAAAGCGAGATGTGGTAAAGTAATATCGAACGTTTTAATAAACATCACAACAAAGGAGTGCTATAACCATGGCAGTAAATTTATATGATTATGCAAATCAATTAGAACAAGCTTTAAGAGAAAGCGAAGAATACAAAGCAATCAAAGAAGCATTCGCTAATGTAAAAGCTAACGAAGAATCTAAAAAGTTATTCGACGAGTTCCGTGAAACTCAAATTAACTTCCAACAAAAACAAATGCAAGGTGAAGAAATTGCTGAAGAAGATTTACAAAAAGCGCAAGAACAAGCGCAAGCAATTGAAAAAGATGAAAACATCTCTGCATTAATGAATGCTGAACAAAAAATGAGTCAAGTATTCCAAGAAATCAACCAAATTATCGTTAAACCATTAGACGAAATTTACGCTGACTAATATTAAAATAATATTTTTCAATCCTTTAAATAGAGGAATAGACTGCCGACAGAGTCCGAGACTTTGTGGGTAGTTTTTTTAGTTTTGATAACGGAAGTTAGAGGCTCTCTGTCAAATTGGGCAGATGCGTTCAGTATCGGAATTTAGGCTACTAAACATGTCCTAGCTTTAGCTCAGAATGGACGACGGAAGCTGGGCAATCAAACATGGCTAGCTCTATGCCAAAACGGGCAGATGAGCTTGATAACGGAAGTTAGGCTAGTAAACGTGTCCTAACTTCCTTTTTGCATTTTGAAGTGTAAAGTTTTCAACATAATACTATTAGTTCGGTCATGTATCGGACTGATGGAAAAGCGTTTCACTTTTAATGACTCATTAAGAACGGCCTGAAAATGTTTGGCGTATTTAGTGCAATGATAGTTTTGACATTTAGTTTCTAATTGGTCATTACTGCCGAGCAAATCTAGTAGAGTAATCATGTAAATCTTTAATGTGTCAGTTGGTTCACTAGCGGTGTTAACAATTACGGAAATTGCATTTCCGACTGAAATTTTTGAAAAAAATCAACGCACGCTACAAATAAAATTTTAAACTGTTATAAATGTGTCTCAATTTCATATGTTCATCGACGATATGAAGCGTATTATGGTAAAATGAAGAAATAATAAACTTGTTAATAAATAAAACATCACGATTTGACTAAAGCACTTTATTATTGTGTAGATAATAATTTTTTAACGAAATAAAAATGGCGACTGGTTTTAATAAATCAGCTAATGAATCACTACACCTATAAGTATGAATATAGTGATTAGAATGCTTTGTATAGTTGGATTTTGCAAAATTGATGTTAGAACCTTTAATTAAGGAGATATGGATGTATGGTTAAATTTATTCATTGTTCGGATTTACATTTAGATAGTCCTTTCAAATCTAAGAGTCATATAAGCCCTAAAATTTTTGAGGATGTTCAAAAAAGTGCTTATGAAAGTTTTAAAAACATTGTAGATATTGCATTACAACAAGATGTTGATTTTGTAATTATCGCGGGTGATTTATTTGATAGTGAAAACAGAACATTACGTGCTGAAATTTTCTTAAAACAGCAATTTGAACGTTTACAAAATGAACAAATCTTTGTTTATGTTTGTCATGGTAATCACGACCCATTATCATCAAAGATTTCATCAAACTGGCCAGATAATGTTTCTGTATTTTCAAATAAAGTTGAGACGTATGAAGCAATTACTAAATCTGGTGAAACAATTTATATTCACGGATTTAGTTATGAAAATAGAGCAAGTTATGAGAACAAGATTGATGAATATCCATCAAGTCAAGGCCAAAAAGGCATACATATTGGTGTCTTGCATGGTACGTATAGTAAATCTTCAGTTAACGAAAGATATACCGAGTTCATTTTAGAAGATTTAAACAGTAAATTGTATCATTATTGGGCTTTAGGTCATATACATGAACGTCAACAATTAAGTGATATGCCTGTAATTAACTATTCAGGTAATATTCAAGGTAGACATTTTAATGAGCAAGGTGAAAAAGGTTGCTTATTAATCGAGGGTGACCACTTAAAATTAAAGACTAAATTTTATCCTACACAGTATATTAGATTTGAAGAAGCAACTATTGAAACGGATAAGACATCTAAGCAAGGTTTATACGAGGTCATTCAAAACTTTAAAGAACAAGTGAGAGAAGAAGGAAAAGCCTTTTATCGTTTAACGCTTGTTATTAATAGTGAGACATTAATTTCACCTCAAGATTTATTACAAGTTGAAGAAATGATTACAGATTATGAAGAAAACGAAAATCAATTTGTATATATTGATGAGTTAAAAATACAATATGCACAAAATGATGAGTCACCTTTAGTTAATGAATTTTCAGCGGAATTATTAGTCGATCAAACTGTTTTTGATAAAGCGATGTCAGATTTATATTTAAATCCAAGGGCATCTAAGTTCCTAGACGATTATGGAACATTCGACCATACAGCATTAGTTAATCGTGCTGAAGAAATATTAAAAGCTGAAATGAGAGGTGAACAAAATGATAATTAAATCACTTGAAATTTATGGTTACGGTCAATTTGTTCAACGTAAAATTGAATTTAATAAAAACTTCACTGAAATTTTTGGTGAAAATGAAGCGGGTAAATCGACGATTCAAGCATTCATCCATTCGATATTATTTGGTTTTCCAACTAAAAAGTCTAAAGAGCCAAGACTAGAACCACGTCTAGGTAACCAATACGGTGGTAAATTAGTACTTATTCTTGATGATGGCTTAGAGATTGAAGTTGAACGAATTAAAGGCAGTGCTCAAGGTGATGTGAAAGTATATTTACCTAATGGTGCTGTGCGTGATGATGCTTGGTTACAAAAGAAACTTAATTATATTTCTAAAAAGACATATCAAGGTATCTTTTCATTTGATGTACTAGGGCTTCAAGACATTCATAGAAATCTAAATGAAAAACAATTGCAAGATTATTTATTACAAGCAGGGGCTTTAGGATCAACTGAATTCACGTCAATGCGCGAAGTGATTAATCGTAAAAAAGATGAATTATATAAAAAATCAGGTAAAAATCCGATCATTAATCAACAAATTGAGCAATTAAAACAACTAGAAAGTCAAATTCGTGAAGAAGAAGCAAAGCTAGAAACATATCATCGCTTAGTAGATGATCGAGATAAATCATCACGTCGATTAGAGAATTTAAAGCATAATTTAAATCAATTATCAAAAATGCATGAAGAAAAACAAAAAGAGGTTGCTTTACATGATCATTCACAAGAATGGAAGTCTCTAGAACAACAGTTAAATATTGAGCCAATCACATTCCCAGAAAAAGGTGTGGATCGTTACGAAAAAGCGCGAGCGCATAAGCAATCGTTAGAAAGAGATATTGGTTTAAGAAATGAGCGTTTAGCTCAACTTAAAGAAGAAGCGACTCAATTAGAGCCAGTTAAACAATCTGATATTGACGCCTTCATTAGTTTGAATCAACAAGAAAATGAAATTAAAAATAAAGAATTTGAACTTACTGCAATCGAAAAGGATATTGCGAATAAACAACGTGATAAAGATGAATTGCAAGCAAATATTGGTTGGTCTGAAACGCATCATGACGTAGATAGTTCAGAGGCAATGAAAAGTTATGTCAGTGAGCAAATCAAGAATAAACAAGAACAAGCTGCATACATTAAACAATTAGAACGTAGTTTAGAAGAAAATAAAATCGAAGATAATGCGGTTCATAGCGAACTAGATTCTGTTGAAGAAAAAATAGTTCCTGAAGAGACTTTTGAAAAGAAAAAAGAATACTCACAACAAGTCATTGAATTAAACGAAAAAGAGAACTTGTATAGCAAATTGAAAGAACGTTTCGAAATTGAGCAACAAGAAAAACAAAAACGTCAAAAATTGTTACGAACAACGTTTATTCTTTTAACATTAGTAGGTATTGGTTTAACTGCCTTCTCATTTATTTCAAACAACATGTTGTTTGGTATTATTTTCGCAGTATTAACTTTAGTATTTGTTATCGGTATCATCATGTCTAAATCAAAAGAAGTAGATTATAGCGAGGCCATCACAGATGAAATCGAAGAAATTAAAGCACAACTAGCCATTTTAGATGAAAATTATGACTTAGATTTTGATCTTGATGAGCAATATCGCATTCGTGATCACTGGCAACAAGCTTTGAAAAATAAAGATATTTTAGAAGAGAAACGTCAGTATATTGAAGGTCGTTTAAATGATGCGAAAGGGCGTCATGATGAATTACAATCGACAGTTGAGAACGTTAAGGATGAATTATACTTATCATCTAAAATTTCAAATGATTTAATTGTTGATAGTATTTCTACAATGGCGAATATTAAAGCATTAGATCAACATATCAGTGATTTAAATCAACAACGCCAGCAATTGGTTCAAGAATTAGATACATTCTACAATCATGCTGAAGCTGTTACAAAATCACAATTTGTTTATTTCAACAAATTATCTTTATTCCACGATGTGCAACAATGGTTGAAATCAGCTGAAGACACGAATGAAAAATGGCGTATTAATGCTGAAAATACCAAACTTGTTACAAATGAATTAAATCATTTAAATGCTCAATTAGAAGAAAATAATAAAGAAATTACAGCACTATTCGATTTTATCAATGTTGGTACTGAAGAAGATTTTTACCAACATCATGAAGATTACCAAACTTATACTAGTAATTTGAGTCGTTTTAATGATTTAACTAAATATCTTGAGAACCAAAACTATTCTTATGAATTAAGTTCTAGTTTAAGTGAAAAAACAACTGCACAACTTGAAGAAGAAGATCATTTATTGGCTACTCAAGTTGACGAATATAATGAGCAATATCTTGAAATGCAAGCACAAGTCAGTGATTTAAGTGCACAAATCAATCACATGGAAACTGATACAACGCTTGCTAATTTAAGACATGAATATCACAGTCTTAAAAATCAACTTAATGATATCGCAAAAGATTGGGCAAGTTTAAGTTATTTACAAAGTTTAGTTGATGAACACATTAAACAAATTAAAGATAAACGTTTGCCTCAAGTTATTAATGAAGCGGTAGAAATATTGAAGCATTTAACAGATGGCAGATATACGATGATTAACTATAATGAAGATTCAATTACGGTTAAACATGTTAATGGTCAATTATATGATCCTGTTGAACTAAGTCAATCTACAAAAGAATTACTTTATGTAGCTTTACGTATCAGTTTAATTAAGGTACTAAGACCATATTATCCGTTCCCATTAATTGTTGATGATGCATTTGTTCATTTTGATAAAAAGCGTACTGAAAAAATGTTGAATTATTTACGATCATTATCAGAACACTATCAAGTACTATACTTTACATGTGTAAAAGATAATATTGTTCCATCAAAAGAAGTGATTACATTAAACAAAATAGAGGAAGGCGGGAAACGATGAGAAATATAGAGAATCTAAATCCCGGAGATTCAGTTGATCACTTTTTCTTAGTGCATAAAGCTACACAGGGTGTAACAGCACAAGGTAAAGATTATATGACATTACATTTGCAAGATAAAAGTGGTGAAATTGAAGCGAAATTTTGGACGGCTACAAAAAATGATATGGCAACAATCAAGCCTGAAGAAATTGTACATGTTAAAGGTGACATCATAAACTATCGCGGAAATAAACAGATGAAAGTCAACCAAATTAGACTAGCGACAACTGAAGATCAATTAAAAACAGAACAATTTGTAGATGGTGCACCTTTATCACCGGCAGAAATACAAGAAGAGATTTCTCATTATTTGCTAGATATTGAAAATGCTAATTTACAACGTATCACACGTCATTTATTGAAAAAATATCAAGAACGATTTTACGCATATCCAGCTGCTAGTTCTCATCATCATAACTTTGCGAGTGGCTTAAGCTATCATGTATTAACGATGTTACGTATTGCAAAATCAATTTGTGACATTTATCCATTGTTAAACAAAAGTTTGTTATATAGTGGTATTATTTTGCATGATATTGGTAAAGTTAGAGAATTGAGTGGTCCTGTTGCGACGTCGTATACAGTCGAAGGTAACTTATTAGGACACATCTCGATTGCGAGTGATGAAGTAGTTGAAGCAGCTCGTGAATTGAACATTGAAGGAGAAGAAATCATGTTGTTAAGACATATGATTTTATCTCATCATGGTAAGTTAGAGTATGGTTCGCCAAAACTGCCATACTTAAAAGAAGCAGAAATTTTATGCTATATCGATAATATCGATGCTAGAATGAATATGTTTGAAAAGGCTTATAAAAAAACTGACAAGGGTCAGTTTACAGATAAAATATTTGGTCTTGAAAATCGTAGATTCTACAATCCTGAATCACTCGATTAAGAATTAAAAGATATCGGACAGATGAGTATACTGAAACATGAGCTCAACTGTCCGATTTTTAATGCGAAAAAACCGAGCGGCCGTGGTATGATTTTTGAACCACGGTCGCTCGGTTTTGTGTTATTGGCTCATGCCGGATTGTCCGCCTTGTGCGCCACCTTGTTTAAGTTTTTCAGGGTTTAAGATTTTATCTTCGACAACTGATTTAATATCACGATCTTTAAAGTCAACATCGTATTCTTTTAATAGATCTTTGTATGCATCAGTCAATAATTTTGGATTTTTTTGTACTTTCTGATCGACTAATTTTTCTTTCAGGCTTTGTTTTTCACTGTTAAAGTCTGTTGGTTTATCAGCTTTAATAATATGATATCCAAAGCTTGATTTAACAACCTCTGATACTTCACCATCTTTAAGCTTAAATAGTGCTTTTTCAAAATCTTTATCAGTTTGTCCTTTAAGAACATAACCTAATTCGCCATCTTTTTTAGCTGAACCAGTATCCATTGATTCTTTTTTAGCGATTTCACCAAATTTACTTGGATCTTTTGAAACTTCTTTTTGAATTTCTTCAGCTTTTTGTTTCGCTTCTTTATCATCTAAGCCTTCTTTGTCGCTTTTCTTAGATTTAACTTTAATTAAAATGTGTGAAGCTTTCTTGCTGTCTTCTTTAATTTCAGAATCAGAGATTTTAATTTTATCTGATAGTAATTCTTTATGATAAGCAGCAGTACGTAAATTTTCTTTATATTTATCGGCTGTTAAACCTTGCTGTTGAAGGGCCTTTTCAAATTTATCTTTACCGCCGTATTGCTTTTGCATTTTTTCAATTTGTTCGTCAATCTTCTTATCATTAACTTTATTTTTATATTTATCAGCTAAAATTTTATTTAACATTTCAGTAAATGATGCATTTGCAATTTGATCTTTACCGATTTTTTTCATTGTATCTGCAACTGTTACGTCTCCAGCTTTAGAAGAAATTAATGTATTTTCTTTAGAGTCTGTGGCACTAGCGCCACAAGCGCCTAATAATAAAGCACTAGCTGTTACCGGAACGATTAATTTGTTTATCATCTTCATAGTTGAAACTCCTTTGTAAGTTAATCATCGTGAATATAACATAGTTTTATATTATCACCAATCAATAACCCATGACATCAGACTAGAGCATTAGGTTTAGGGGTAGAAATTGATGAAAATAAAAAAACAAGGTCTATATACATTTGATTGTAAGCTATTACATAGCCTAAAAACAAATAATAACACTTTGCTATAATTATTTTGTTATAAATGATATGGATTTTTAATTTTTTTCAAAATATTAATACCTGTACTATGTTCTTCTATATATTGTCCATAATTAGAAAATATAATTATTTTTAAATATAATAAATCTGTAATGGAAATACCGAAATTCAATGCCAATAAGAACATAAAATAATGTCCATATTGCGGGAATGAAATTGTTAGATAAACGAACATTGCAGATAAGATAATTAACGGCAATATTAAGTTAATGCAAAAATAAAATTTGTGTACAGGTTGATTGACGTAGGTATTATAGAATATAAGCCATTTTCTTTTAGTTAACTTATGAACTTTAAACGATTTTCTATATGGTAAGAAAAATAATAAATGTATACTTTTATGTAATGGATACGTCATAAATACAAGTAATAAAAAGATGAGAAAATGTCTATCTGATAATGGCGTATTAGATAAAAAATACATTACTTCATAACTAACTAAAAACATAATGATGGTTGCAACTGCACTCATAAATGCAATTCTAGGCAAACCAAATCGTGCATTGATATCAATTTGTCTTTTACATAAAAACATATCTTACGCCTCATCTCTTTTCAATATAAGTTAGATTATAACTAACTCAGGTTCAGTAATTCAATAGTAACATATCATGTTAGAAGAATTGTTATATAAGAAGAAAGGAGCGACGTATTGTTTGATTTGAAACGCGAAAGTGGGGATTGGTAAAATTGGCTGATTGACTAGCGTAGAAGTAGAATGCAGAATAAATTTCTGCGAACACATCTTCTTGCTAATAAAGCATCACTTATGAAAAAGGCGCGTGTGACATGAGTATTTGAAAACTTGAATAATATAAAAAATGGATATGGCAGGGCATATGCAAAAGCATCTTTTGACCAACTAAGTCATACAAATGCTAAAAATATAGTGATATGTAATTATAATAAACACCAGATTAATAATTTGTGCAAGTAAGGTATATGTAATGTTTATATAAGGTTCGGCTCAATGAAAATATAAGTATGTTGATTGTCGATAATGATTTAAGTAAAGCGTAATCAAAGTGCAAGGATAACACAATGAATCCTAAGCAATGTTTTCAATCAATTCATAAATAGGATTTAAGCGAAAACTACTACAAACAATGTCTTCCTATAATTTGTAAACATAAGTTCATTTGAGTTTTAAAAGAGAGATGACAAGAAATATCTAATTTCTAATGTCATCTCGTTTATTTGGCATTTAAATTTAAAAAATAAATATGCTGTTACTAATAAAAATAGTTGTGATTGAGAACGTAACCTGCTACTTAGAAATTTCGTTTCCAATATCCTCGCCACGATTTTGTAAATTTTCGATGTGTGACTGTAAACGTTCAATATTAGGATTGATGTCAGATTTGAAGTTTCCAAGTAATGACTTAATTTCACCACCAATTGAACTACCAAATTCCGCACTTTCGTTTTTAATTTGAACACCATAGTTTAAAATGTCATTAAAACTTTGTTTAATCGTTTCAAATTCACGTTGTAGTTCTGATTTTGAACCAGTAGGGGCAGTACGATCGATTGTGTTGTTCTTGACACTTTTGTCGTCTCGTCCTTGAAGTGCAACTACAAAACCAGCTGCTACACCAACACCGATACCGAATAGAATGCGTGATGCTTTCATTTATATTCTCCTCACTTTTAACATCTGTTATCTTGATAACTCATTTTGTTTAAAATTGCTAACCTTGATGTTATCACTTCAAACGCAATTGTTATAATATTAATCATATTATACCCGTTCGAGCTTAGATTAAGCATACATTTAAAATTGTGCTTGAATTTGTTCAGCAATTTGTTGTTTTGCATCGTTATCTAAAATATCTTCATGTGTTTCCCACTTATAACCAAATCCATCAATATCATTTTCGTATCGAGGAATTAAGTGGAAATGAATATGAAATACAGATTGATCTGCAAACTCACCATTATTTTGAATAATGTTTAAACCATCAGGATTAAATGCACGCTTAATAGCATTTGCTACTTTAGGTAATGCTGCACCGATATGTTTCATTGTTTCTTCATCAGTTTCAAAGATATTAGCAGAAGCTTTTTTAGGAATTAATAACGTATGTCCTTTAGTAACTTGTGATATATCCAAAAAGGCATAGACATAACCGTCTTCATATACTTTAAAGCTAGGAATTTCTCCAGTTAAAATTTTGCCGAAAATTGTTTCTGACATGATGACTACACTCCTTTTCAACTAGTATTACCATTCATTATAACATTGTCGCTAAAAATTCGATATTAGGACATGTGTATTTAATATGAGCATTTTATAATTTTTGGTACAATATAAGTCATGGAGGTGCCTTATGACAGTTAAAGTAGAACAGCTTACAGGTGGATATGGAAAACGCCCTGTAATTAAAGATATAAATTTTGAATTAAACAAAGGCGAAATTGTTGGACTTATTGGCCTTAATGGCGCTGGTAAGAGTACAACGATTAAACATATGCTAGGATTGCTTACACCTATGGAAGGATCTCTATCAATTTCAGATATCAACATTAATGATGACATAGAGGCTTATAGAAGAAAGTTATCTTATATTCCGGAATCACCGGTTATTTATGAAGAACTCACATTAGAGGAACACATTGAGATGACAGCAATGGCATATGATATTGATCGTGATGAAGCGATGAATCGAGCAATGCCATTATTAAAGACATTCCGTTTAGAAAATGAATTGAAAGTTTTTCCGAGTCATTTTTCTAAGGGGATGAAACAAAAAGTCATGATTATTTGTGCGTTTATCGTTAATCCCGAATTGTATATTATAGACGAACCATTCCTTGGCCTAGATCCATTAGGAATTCAATCCATGTTAGATTTAATGGTTGAAAAGAAAAACGAAGGTAGAACCGTTCTAATGAGTACACATATTTTAGCAACAGCTGAACGTTACTGTGATCGTTTTATCATACTTGACGAAGGTGAAGTCGTTGCATTTGGAGATTTAGAAGCATTGAGACAACAAACTGGCTTACATAATCAAACATTAGACGATATATATATTCATGTGACGCAAGGTGGAGATGTACATGCATAACCAAGCGACCACATTATTTAATAAAAGATTACATGCCCTTCGTAAAGAGAAAAATTATTATAATAAGTTTATATTTAATGGTCATTTCATGGTCTTTTTACTTATTTTGCTGGGTGCATTTATTTTTGGATATGGTGAATGGTTAAAACATATTCCAACGAATATCAATTTTTCATTAATAGCAGCAGTGATTGTAGCATTGACATCCATTTTTCCAATGCGACCACTCCTAAAAGAAGCGGATAAAATCTTTTTATTACCATTTGAAAAACACATGTCTCAATTTATGCGTCATGCGATTTTATATAGTTACTTTGCGCGCATATTAATCCAACTCATTATTGTTATTGTAATGTTCCCGTTGTTTTACAATATTAATCAACATAATGTGGCATTTTATATTTGTTTTGGAGTCAGTGCATTAATTTTTCCATATGTTGGTTTACGCTTAAGATGGCAATGGTATCAATCGGGACTTAAAACATGGCAAGTTAATTTAATATCATTCATCACCTTTGCTCTAACATATTACTTATTATTAGCTCCAAAATGGTACATCGCATTTGTGATGGTTGCTTTGCCTGTGTTAATAGAATTTTTAGTTAAAAAATATAAACCAGGCTTTTTGTATCCTTGGGAGAAAATGATTGCAATCGAACATCGACATCATATGAATTATTATAAATTTGTTAATATGTTCACCGATGTAAAACATTTGAAAGAATCTGCAGTCAGAAGAAGTTATCTAGATATACTTTTACCAGTTCCAAAGGGTAGTAAATTTAACTCTAATGCGATGTATTTATTCTTATTTATTAGAAGCTTTATAAGAGGGAGAGACGCATTTAATATTATCTTTAGGTTAGTAATTATTGCAGTTTTACTTATGGTTTGGTTATCATATCCATTAGTGACAGCAATTATTGGGTGTTTATTTGTATATATTATATTGTTACAAATGGCACAATTTTATTCACAGCAAGCTTATGGCTTATGGCCTCAAGTGTGGCCTGTACCTGAAGAGAAGGTAATCAAAGGGTATGAACAGTTTTTATATAGATTAATGTTTGTTATTTGTACTGTGTTTGCAGTGACATTTATTATAAAACATATGACGTTATTCTATGTTGTACTCATTTTCTATATTGTAGGTTTATTAACGATTAGAAGTATTATTAAAAAGTTAAAATATCAGGAAACATTATTACGAGACTAAAAAACTTCCATTGGCATGTATGTTGTAAAGGTGCATGTAATGTTGAACGCCAAATGATACGGCGTTCAGATTACATTAGCATCTATACGTTAACAGCATAACCAATGGAAGTTTTCTTCGAGTCTATTCTTTTATTGGGTATAGATATCTTTCAAAATAACTTGAATGTTGTCCGCTTGAACCAAAGTAATGACTTAATGCGTCTTTTGAAAAATGGTCATTAAAGGCATCAGATTGCTTAAAGTCTTCGTATGCATGTCGATCAGCAAATCCGAAATAAATTTTGTATGTTGTACCTTTAGCAGGTCTTAACAAACGATAGCTTTTAAAGCCACCAAAGTTTCTGAAATTATCGTCTACACTAATCAGTTTCTTTTCAAGTTGATATGCATGATCTTCTGTTGATGGAATGAAGATTGCACAATAGAAATGATGTTCACTGAATTCACCAATTTCTTTGATAACATCATATTTTGTAGGTGATTTTAAAACAGTCTCACCATCAGTTTCTTCAAAAATAACTGAAGTATCTGATGCTGAAAATTGGAATAGTTGATGGGTCGGGTTATTGATTTTTATTTGATGTAAAAATCCATAAGTGCCATAAGATGTATATAGTTTCTTCATATGAAAGGTCCCCCTTATGTTTTTATTTATTATACGATGATAAACTAGTCATTACCACTATTAATAATTGATTAAAATTACTATAATGAATCTTGCGAGAGATTTAGAAGTAATGATACAAAATAATGGACTTTAGAATTTAAATTTACAATAAATAGTTCTATGATTAAATGTCAGTTTTATGACATTTATTTATTGAAAATACGAACGAATGAGCGATATGATAATATAGATAAGAATGATTTTAATTTAGGAGGCCTTTATGGTGCATAATAAAAACAATACAATTTTAAAAATGATCAAAGGTGAAGAAACATCACATACACCTGTTTGGTTTATGCGACAAGCTGGCCGTTCGCAACCAGAATATCGAAAATTGAAAGAAAAATATTCACTATTCGATATTACACATCAGCCGGAGTTGTGCGCTTATGTAACACATTTACCAGTTGATAATTATCATACAGATGCAGCAATTTTATACAAAGATATTATGACACCATTAAAGCCAATTGGTGTCGATGTAGAAATTAAATCGGGTATTGGTCCAGTGATTCATAATCCTATCAAAACAATTCAAGATGTTGAGAAACTTTCTCAAATAGACCCCGAACGAGATGTACCATATGTATTAGATACAATTAAACTTTTAACAGAAGAAAAGTTAAATGTGCCGCTAATAGGATTTACTGGGGCACCATTTACATTAGCGTCATATATGATTGAAGGCGGACCATCGAAAAATTACAATTTTACAAAAGCGATGATGTATAGAGATGAAGCAACATGGTTTGCTTTAATGAATCATTTAGTTGATGTATCTGTTAAATATGTAACAGCTCAAGTCGAAGCAGGCGCCGAATTGATTCAAATTTTCGATTCATGGGTAGGTGCATTAAATGTCGAGGATTACAGACGTTACATTAAACCACATATGATTCGATTAATCAGTGAGGTTAAAGAAAAACATGATGTGCCGGTAATTTTATTCGGTGTAGGTGCCAGTCATTTAATCAATGAATGGAATGATTTACCGATTGATGTATTAGGCCTAGATTGGAGAACGTCTATTAATCAGGCTCAACAATTAGGCGTTACTAAAACATTACAAGGGAATTTAGATCCATCAATTTTATTAGCACCATGGAATGTCATTGAAGAGAGATTGAAACCAATATTAGATCAAGGTATGGAGAACGGTAAACACATCTTTAATTTAGGACACGGTGTTTTCCCAGAAGTGCAACCAGAGACGTTACGTAAAGTAAGCGAATTCGTACACACATATACACAAAGATAATCATAGTATTACTTTGAAGCACATGAAAGATAATTCATTTAAAGGAAGGTATTATCAATGACTAAAAAAATGGGATTATTAGTTATGGCTTATGGCACACCTTATAAAGAAAGTGACATAGAGCCATATTATACAGATATTAGACATGGTAAACGTCCATCTGAAGAAGAACTTCAAGATTTGAAAGATAGATATGAATTTATAGGTGGTTTATCACCATTAGCAGGTACAACAGATGACCAAGCTGATGCGCTAGTTTCAGCATTAAATAAAGCATATGCAGATGTTGAATTTAAACTATACTTAGGATTAAAACACATTTCACCATTTATCGAAGATGCGGTTGAACAAATGCACAATGATGGCATTACTGAAGCAATTACTGTAGTACTAGCACCACATTATTCTTCATTTTCAGTAGGATCATATGACAAACGTGCTGATGAAGAAGCTGCAAAATATGGTATTCAACTTACACATGTGAAACATTATTATGAACAACCTAAATTTATTGAATATTGGACGAATAAAGTCAACGAAACATTAGCTCAAATACCGGAAGAGGAACATAAAGACACGGTATTAGTTGTTTCGGCACATAGTTTGCCAAAAGGTTTAATCGAAAAGAATAATGATCCATATCCACAAGAACTAGAACATACTGCACTTTTAATTAAAGAACAATCTAATATTGAACATATCGCGATTGGTTGGCAATCTGAAGGTAATACAGGTACACCTTGGTTAGGGCCAGATGTACAAGATTTAACACGTGATTTATATGAAAAACATCAGTATAAAAACTTTATATATACACCAGTAGGTTTTGTATGTGAGCATTTAGAGGTGCTTTATGACAATGATTATGAATGTAAAGTTGTTTGCGATGATATTGGTGCGAATTATTATCGTCCAAAAATGCCGAATACACATCCATTATTTATCGGTGCAATTGTTGATGAAATCAAGTCTATATTTTAATGACGAAAGAAGCGTGAAACGTTGTGACTAAATCAGTGGCTATTATAGGAGCGGGGATAACAGGTTTATCAAGTGCATATTTTTTAAAACAGCAAGATCCTAATATTGATGTAACCATCTTTGAAGCATCGAATCGTCCGGGGGGAAAGATTCAATCGTATCGTAAAGATGGTTATATGATTGAACTAGGGCCTGAATCTTATTTAGGTAGAAAAACGATTATGACAGAATTAGCGAAAGATATTGGATTAGAACAAGATATTGTTACAAATACGACTGGACAATCTTATATTTTTGCGAAAAACAAATTGTATCCTATTCCAGGTGGATCAATTATGGGAATTCCGACAGATATCAAACCGTTTGTGACTACAAAATTAATTTCACCACTTGGAAAGTTAAGAGCAGGGTTAGATTTACTTAAAAAACCTACTCAAATGCAGAATGGTGACATTTCTGTTGGTGCATTTTTCAGAGCAAGATTAGGTAATGAGGTACTTGAGAATTTAATAGAGCCTTTAATGGGTGGTATTTATGGTACCGATATTGATAAATTAAGTTTGATGAGTACGTTTCCTAATTTTAAAGAAAAAGAAGAGGCATTCGGAAGTCTGATAAAAGGTATGAAGGATGAGAAAAATAAGCGTCTGAAACAAAGACAATTATATCCTGGCGCACCAAAAGGACAATTCAAACAATTTAAGCATGGTTTAAGTTCATTTATTGAAGCATTAGAACAAGATGTGAAAAATAAAGGTGTGACAATACGCTACAATACGTCAGTGGATGATATTATTACATCTCAAAAGCAATATAAAATTGTTTACAGTAATCAACAAGAAGATGTATTCGATGGGGTATTAGTGACAACACCGCATCAAGTCTTTTTGAATTGGTTCGGACAAGATCCAGCATTTGATTACTTTAAAACGATGGATAGTACGACTGTTGCAACTGTTGTATTGGCATTTGATGAAAAAGATATTGAAAATACTTATGATGGTACTGGCTTCGTGATTGCGAGAACGAGTGATACAGACATTACCGCATGTACTTGGACATCGAAAAAATGGCCATTTACTACACCAGAAGGTAAGGTTTTGATTCGTGCGTATGTAGGTAAACCAGGTGATACTGTGGTTGATGATCATACAGATAATGAATTAGTATCGATTGTACGTAGAGATTTAAGTCAAATGATGACATTTAAAGGCGATCCTGAATTTACAATTGTCAATCGTTTGCCGAAAAGTATGCCACAGTACCATGTTGGTCACATTCAACAAATTAGACAGATTCAAGCACATATTAAACAAACATATCCACGACTTAGAGTAACTGGTGCATCTTTTGAAGCGGTTGGACTACCTGATTGTATTACGCAAGGTAAAGTTGCTGCTGAAGAAGTAATCGCAGAGTTGTAAGTTAATTGTTGGATGGTGTGGTGTAGGTGCGACGCCTTTAGATAATGTTTGATGAAATATAGTCATTTTTAAGTTATATAATGGTGGAAGTAATGTGTAAATATAGATACTTTCAACGGGAATTATTTTTGTGAATTTGAAGCAGAGACAAAGGTTTAGCTGTTTTTGAATGATATTGAAATGATGACAATACACTTTAATTAGAAATGTCACTTTGCGATATAACATTTCTAATTAAGGTGTTTTTATTTTACAATTATAGGTAATCAGTCATTTTTTTAAAAATAGAAAAGAAGTAGTAAGTTGAAAGGAGAGAATGAGATGACAGATGTAATTATTGTACATTCTATGCATGGAAATAGTAGAAATCATTGGTATCAGTGGTTGGAGCATAACTTAACTTTAGAAGGATATGACGTAACATTATTTAATTTTGAATCCCCTGAAGCGAAGACAGTGGATCAGTGGATTGAAGCTATGACGAAACAAATTAATGTACGCAAAAAGGATACATATTTTGTAACACATGGTTTAGGTTCAATCACAGCTTTAAAATATATTGAAATGATTGATCAGCCGATTGAAGGCTTTTTCAGTATAGCGGGCTTTAAAGAAGATGCAGAAAATATAGATTTAGATATTGATTTAAGTAATGTAACCATTGATTACGATAATATTAAAAAGAAAGTTGACAATTTTTACGGATTGAGTTCTAAAAATGACAAATACGTTTCATATAAAGAGACCCAGCGTTTAATGAATGCATTAGAGGGGAACTTGCGAATCGTGGAAGATGGAGGGCACTTCTTAGAAGAGGATGGCTTCGAAACATTTACAGCGTTGCAAGATCGGATGCAAGATTACATGACACGATAGTTAGTGTATGGGTTGTGTTATGTTGTGTCAGTAGGTAGCTGCTGATTTTGAAAAATTGTTGTAATTGAGGCGTCAAGCAATGTCTTAGGGCTACAATGTTATATTGGTAGTCGCTGACTGAAAGAATATGCGGTGTAACAAGCTTTTATAATTTCTTTTTCAGAAGGTATAGGCGTTGTAAACTTTATAACTCCTATACCTTTTTAAATGCTTTAACACTATTTATGACAACTATTAGACACTTATATGATAAAAGGGAATAAGAAGCGTTTTTTTACACAAAAAACTTTGAAAATGTCGTTGACGTACACTACAAAAATGAATATACTAATATTTGTGTTCAACAGAGAACATGTTGCTACGATATTTAAGTAATTATTTAAGAGATAACATTTAAATTAAATTCAAAAAGTTCTTGACTTTAGGTTTTTGATTATGGTATATTAATTAGGTAATTCAAAATAATATTAGCGCGGGATGGAGCAGTTCGGTAGCTCGTCGGGCTCATAACCCGAAGGTCGGTGGTTCAAATCCGCCTCCCGCAATACATAGTTTTTAATTTAATAGGTCTCGTAGTGTAGCGGTTAACACGCCTGCCTGTCACGCAGGAGATCGCGGGTTCGATTCCCGTCGAGACCGCCATTATTATTACCATTACGGTTCAGTAGCTCAGTTGGTAGAGCAATGGATTGAAGCTCCATGTGTCGGCAGTTCGACTCTGTCCTGAACCATTCTTAATTCATGGCGGTTGTGGTGAAGTGGTTAACACATCGGATTGTGGTTCCGACATTCGAGGGTTCGATCCCCTTCAGCCGCCCCATAATCGTTTACATTAGCGGGTGTAGTTTAATGGCAAAACCTCAGCCTTCCAAGCTGATGTTGTGGGTTCGATTCCCATCACCCGCTCCATTATTTTCTATTATTCCACAGTAGCTCAGTGGTAGAGCTATCGGCTGTTAACCGATCGGTCGTAGGTTCGAGTCCTACCTGTGGAGCCATGGCTCCTTGGTCAAGCGGTTAAGACACCGCCCTTTCACGGCGGTAACACGGGTTCGAGTCCCGTAGGAGTCATACAAACAGAAGTGAAATATCGCTTCTGTTTTTTTATTACATATTTATTGTTGAGGAAGGTTGTCCGAGCTGGCCGAAGGAGCACGCCTGGAAAGTGTGTAGGCGTCACAAGCGTCTCAAGGGTTCGAATCCCTTACCTTCCGTAAAGGCGCTTAAATTGGTTTTACCCATTTTAAGCGCTATTTTTATTTTAGACTCAAACCCTTGATATATCTGCATTTGAGCTATTATCCTCATTTTTACACTTCTTATTTATTTATATCCATTTAAAATTTTTTAGCCACAATGTGACTAATTTTTGATGAATAATCCTAATTTTAGTCACAAGATTTTGAAGTTTAGTCACAAAACAAATCATTCAGATTTTTTTCTATAAATTTAGTTTCATTATCTTCAAATTCTTTAATCAAATGTGAATATGTTTTAAGCGTTGTATGTACATCTGCATGACCTAATCGTTTTGATATGTAATGTTTAGCTGTTACTTAAAGAAAATCAAATATTATAATATAATCAATAGGCATCTACGTGCGGATTTTAAAGAAAAGCGTAGCATAATCAGGAGTTAGTCAATTTTTAATAAATTCGACTTTATTGCATTTGTAATTTATAGAACTGCGAACAGGGGACTACTGTTAATTTATGTGATTAAAGTTTCAATGATATTTGATTTATTAGACCATTTCAAAATCGCAAGGTTCTCATGTTCTGCTACAGTTTGCGGTCTTTGGAAGATATATATCATTTACTATTACTAACATGGTATATTCTAATTTGTTTGTGGATAGGCTGTTTGGTTTGATATCGCGGTAAATATAAGCTTCATTAGTTATATTGTTGAAATCTAAGTTGAATTTAATATCATACAGCAATGTGCCAATTAGGGACATTTTTAATTTTGAACTCTACATTTTGTTGAGAGTATCTGGTTATATTTGCAAAATGGTATGAACATTTATCATCACTTAATAAGTTGTCTTGATGATTGAATGACCCAGTATTTATTCAGTTCGAGAAGATTGAGAGTGTTAAATCGTATTCGCGTATAATTTCGATTCTAGTTATACCATTTTCATAAAGTTTAACCATTTGTAATTTGAAATCCTTAATATATGTTCTTCTGACTCTTGTCAAAATAAAATCGCCTATCCACATAGTTTAACAATAATTATTCTCAAATAATTTGTTTAACTATGTGTAGACGATTCTGCATTATCAATAAGGCTAATCAATTTGCTATCTTAAGCTGTTTCGAAATTTTCAAATTCGTTTCATTTAATATAAACATTGATATTATCACGTCTATAAATATTAAATCAATAAACCTATCTTTTCATCTAATTCGCTATAATCTATTGTACTAATATAGTTTTCATGAAGAAGATTTTTATTATGTTCATTTATTTCTTTTTTTGAGTCATTTAAAATAAAAATAAACTCATTTTGCCTGTGTCTTTTTATTTTTTTTGCTTGCATAGCATCCGTTATTTTCGACTTAATAATCATAGAATTATTAGGGTTAGAAATAGCATTGATAAATTTTTCTTTTTGATTTTTCTTAGCGCTAATAAAAAAGTCGAAATTATGAACAACACCACTGCTTCCTATAATAGGTAAATCTCTTCCGTAATAAATGTTATGTTCATCCAATTTGTTTGCAACATCTTCTGTAAATATGTTCTGTGACTTAGGATTAGAAAGTAAGTACATATCATTAACAAATATAAGGCACTGTAATAAATTATGTTTCGATTTATTAAAATTTTTAAAGTTAGTTTGAACAAAAATTTCGTGAGTTTTATCGTTATATTTAATACCGTAAGCTGAAAGGTGCTCTTCAAAAATCTTTTTATGTTTTTTTGATTTATTTAAAAAAATACCATTATTTTCTAAATCAAATATAGTATAGCCGTCATCTGTCAGTGTAATCATGTCTCTGGACTGATCGTATAAAGCGTAAATGATTAAATTATCTAAAGAATTATCTTTAAAAGGAGTATCTATTCTTACTACATTGTTTGATAAATTAGAAAACTCTAAGGTCTGATTATACCAATCAAGATATTCTTTTTTTAATTTTTTAGCATCAAATGTAGTCATAGTATCCCTCCTTTATTCAAGGTCTTTTATATTATTATACTCTAAAAACGACATATACACATTATACAAGTTATAGATGTCGGGGAAATCTTTCAAGTTAATTTCATAAGCAAACCTATCCTTTTTATCATACTTATCATTATATATGTGAATATGACTTTTCGGAGCGATTGTTCCATCTGGATTATCGTGAGTACCACCGTTAATATCTATTCTAACTAGGGTGTGATAGGTATCTTTGAAAATGATTGAAATTGAAAACCTATCTTTTTCTATGTTCCCTCTTTTTATTGTTAATAAGTACTTTATTCCTAACTTAAAACTTATTATTTCTTGCCTTTCATTTATTCGACTAGCAACTATTGTTTTTAATTCATTTACATCGATATGAGTTTCTGGATATTTTAATTCATTTATTAATAATTTTACGTGCTCGTCGTCAAGACTATTTAAATCAAGTTTAGCCATGTCTGTTCCTCCTTTAACATTGAATAGGCATTAATTTTTAATACTTTCTTATTTGAAAAAAGAAAAAAAGATAGGTGAGATGCATACACAACCAAAAGTGTATATTATCATTTTAGTACCTCGCAATATAATTTTATACAATGTATAATAAGATTTAAAGATGCAGCTCATCAACATTTTCATAGGGGATTTTTAAAATTAAGTATTGAAAAATAAAATATTTATATTATAATATAAATAAGTCAACGACCATGCGTGGACAGTAAAACGAAGTACATGCGAATGTAGTAGCCGTTTACTATGAGACTAGGCATTATAATTGAATATCATAGTATAAATTGCCATGAGAGTAGAAGCTTCAGTTTATGAAGACTTCGAAATCATGGTTTTTTATTTTTAGGGTGAAATTTTAGTTCATAGTAAATATATATATGTTTTTAATTAGACTAAATCATAACATTAAATTTTTTAGATGAAGCTAGCGATATTACGAAATGATATATAGAAGATTTCAGTTATAACAGTATACGAAGTAATCCTCTCCATTTAACGGATAATAGTTAATAATCAGTTAATTTTAAATTCAATTATATATTATTTGTGATAATACAAACATTATTTTTTAAGATTTGATTAAAGTTCGTTTTGATTTTTATAGCGAAAAAGTTGAGTATCGGTAATTTTATCATATTGTTCGAGTATAAAGGGAACTATTTAAATGTAATGAAGGTTGCATCAAAATGACCGGTTTTCAGCAGCATAAATGAATAAATTGTGTCATTTTTAATATTTTATAGCATTTTATTTTTTAATGAACAGTTAATTTTATAAATAAGTGAAATAATCTAGAATAAATTTGTATTAAAAATTTATATAGAAAGAAAGTGAAACTTATGTTTAAGAAAAAAATGTTAGCCGCAACTTTGTCAGTAGGACTGATTGCACCTTTAGCATCTCCGATTCAAGAATCTAGAGCAAATACTAATATTGAAAATATTGGTGATGGTGCTGAAGTAATCAAACGTACGGAGGATGTAAGTAGTAAGAAATGGGGCGTTACTCAAAATGTCCAATTCGACTTTGTAAAAGATAAAAAATATAACAAAGACGCTTTAATTGTTAAAATGCAAGGTTTTATTAATTCCAGAACTTCATTTTCAGATGTGAAGGGTAGTGGATATGAATTAACTAAACGAATGATTTGGCCATTCCAATATAATATAGGACTGACGACTAAAGATCCAAATGTTAGCTTAATCAATTACCTTCCTAAAAACAAAATAGAAACTACTGATGTTGGTCAAACATTAGGATATAACATTGGAGGTAATTTCCAGTCAGCACCATCTATAGGTGGCAATGGCTCATTTAATTATTCTAAAACAATTAGTTATACCCAAAAGAGTTATGTCAGTGAAGTAGACAAGCAAAACTCAAAATCAGTTAAATGGGGTGTTAAAGCAAACGAATTTGTTACGCCTGATGGTAAAAAATCTGCGCATGATAGATATTTATTCGTACAAAGTCCAAATGGTCCAACAGGTTCAGCAAGAGAATATTTTGCTCCTGATAATCAATTACCACCTTTAGTTCAAAGTGGCTTTAATCCATCATTTATCACTACACTATCACATGAAAAAGGTTCAAGTGATACGAGTGAATTTGAAATTTCATATGGTAGAAACTTAGATATTACATATGCGACTTTATTCCCTAGAACTGGTATTTACGCAGAAAGAAAGCATAATGCATTTGTAAATAGAAACTTTGTAGTTAGATATGAAGTTAATTGGAAAACACACGAAATTAAAGTGAAAGGACATAATTAATATGAAAATGAAAAAATTAGTCAAATCATCAGTTGCTTCATCAATTGCACTGCTTTTGCTATCGAATACAGTTGATGCAGCTCAACATATCACGCCTGTAAGCGAGAAAAAAGTAGATGACAAAATCACTTTATACAAAACAACAGCAACATCTGATAATGATAAATTGAATATTTCTCAAATTTTAACTTTTAATTTCATCAAGGATAAAAGTTATGATAAAGATACGTTAGTGCTTAAGGCAGCTGGTAACATTAATTCTGGTTATAAAAAGCCTAATCCAAAAGATTACAATTACTCACAGTTTTATTGGGGCGGTAAGTATAATGTTTCGGTTAGTTCAGAATCAAATGATGCTGTAAATGTTGTTGACTATGCACCTAAAAATCAAAATGAAGAATTCCAAGTTCAACAAACATTAGGTTATTCTTATGGCGGAGATATTAATATATCTAATGGCTTATCAGGTGGATTGAATGGATCAAAATCATTTTCAGAAACAATAAATTATAAACAAGAAAGTTACAGAACTACGATTGATAGAAAAACAAATCATAAATCAATTGGCTGGGGTGTTGAGGCGCACAAAATTATGAATAATGGTTGGGGACCATATGGTAGAGATAGTTATGACCCAACATATGGTAATGAACTGTTTTTAGGTGGTAGACAAAGTAGTTCAAATGCTGGTCAAAATTTCTTGCCAACACATCAAATGCCTTTATTGGCGCGTGGTAACTTTAACCCAGAATTTATAAGCGTACTTTCTCATAAACAAAATGATACAAAAAAATCTAAAATTAAAGTAACTTACCAAAGAGAAATGGATAGATATACTAATCAATGGAATCGACTACACTGGATTGGTAATAACTACAAAAATCAAAATACAGTAACGTTTACATCTACTTATGAAGTTGATTGGCAAAACCATACTGTTAAATTAATCGGTACGGATTCTAAAGAAACTAATCCTGGAGTATAGAATTGTATATGATTAAATAATCAACAAAGTGCAATTATTTCAATTATCAAACGGAATTAAAGAACTAACATAATTTTTATTTACATGCATGATGATTTTTAGTTAGGGAAATGTAGATTGCTTTTCTAAATAGCAGGGTGCTAAATTTGCAAAAGTAGAATTATTTAGAAACTTCCAACATATAAAAAATTATTAAAAAAATGGAACCACGTCTTAATCGGCGTGGTTCTTTTTGTATATATAGCATCTATAATTGTATGACGGTGAAAGTTCATTACAAACTTGGTATTGGTAAATTTATCATTTTAAGTATCGGTGATTTAATTGAAATAGAAACTATTATCAAAGAAACACTATATAACACGATAATTATACGTTACTAAACTTTTCTTCAAGTTGTTTTTTGTTTTCAAATGAAAACACCTCTACATTATATTGAGATAACATAGTTGATACTGCTTCGCTAATATCATCTTGTTGTTCTGTAATGATATTAAGTCTAGCATTAGAATCAAAATTTTTATTTCTATGTACTTCAACATCATTCCAATCGAAAAGGACATTTTTTGCATTGTTTTTATCGATTCGTTTAATTGTTTTAACATACTCTGTAGCTTCTCCTGGAAATACTGCTTCGAAACTATGAATTAACTTAGATTTCCCCTCTACCTTAAATTCGGGAAATATATTAGGATAAATCTTTCTGTTTGATAGAAAATATTGCATCACTTCGTCTTTAAATAATGACTTAATATTTTCTTTCTTTAATATTCCCAAATAACTAATCTCGGAAATAGCCAAAACATAATCATGAATGGCTTGAGATAAGTCTATTCTATTTGTATAAAAGTTTATGTGCTTATTTTCAATGACTAGACCGTAATTTTGTATAATATTATTGAGAAGTTGATACTTTTTTTGTTTTTTATGATTAGTTAAATCTAAACCAAATTGTTCCATGTTCCATAAAGTTTCACCATGATCAGTTAGTTTATATCGATCCCCTGAAAAAGATATATTTACAGAAATAGAATCACCAAAATAATCGACGATAGGTGAATAAAATTCTATAGTTTCATTTTCTAATGGGATAAACTTTGATTCTGTTTGTAAGTAATCAAAATAGTCTTTGCTAATAGATTTAATTGTGTTGTCATGCATAGTATCACCAACTCATGAATAGATTAGTTTCAATTTTAATATTATCATTATGATTAGTTTTTGTATATTCAAGCAAAGTAAATAATTGTTTTACAAAATCAGAGCTATCTTCAAATATTTTATAAGGTAAAGGATATGCTTTCATATGGGTTACGCCGTCAGCTTTTTGTATAAATTCATTTTCAGAAAATATATTAATTCTATTTCCCCTTATTTTCTCATTATTAGAGTTTTTATGAAAACCGTCATTAAGATTTAAACGTAACAAGCTATAGTTGTAACGGCATTCTCTGAAATTTATAGTTGCTTTTCCAGGCTTTAAAAAATAGCTTAAAGTGAAAAAGTATTCAGAATTACATGATGTTATGTTAATATCTCCCTTACAAGTTTCGTCTAATTTAATGTTGTATTGTTCAAGTATTTCTTTACTTAGATTTACTAAATAATTTAAATCTTCATCGTTCAGTTTCAAATGCATTTAAACATCTCCTTAGTTTAGATTTTACGATCTTAAATCCTTATATTATTTTCAGTATTTGTAGTAAGTTATACAGATGTTTTCTATAAACTTAATAATTATTCCTTTTTAGCGTCATAATCGTATAGCAATACATGACAATGGAATATTTATTAATTTATTTAATACCGTCATTTTTAACATTATTAATAATTTGTGATAATGTTAGATATATTTTTCATTAAAGATGTAATGGCTATTGTTGCCGGAATTTTAATGTTTATTTTTAACGTCTATTTTGGCTTAGAAGTGCTTGGAGATCATTCGTGGTTCTATTTACCAATCACATATGCTACACGTTACGTTTATATGTTTATAGAAGGGAGTATACCAGTTACATTAACATTGGCGATCTATATTATTATCACGTTGCTATTAGCAGTTTTACTCTTTAAAGGATTTAAAAAATGGAGCGGTAGAACAATTAAAGATTAAAGATTGGGGCGCTAATGGTAAAAGAAATTTAGTTGCGTTGAAAAGGGAGAAAAGAGAACAGATAAATATGAATACAAAATAATTTTGTATTCGGACAACAGGGGTATTAGACGCGATTGACAATGTCTGGTTAATTAAACGTAATGTTTATTTAAGCGATGAATATTAGGTGCAAAGTTTTTGGATTTGAATGTAATTGAGGTTTATTGATTAGACATTTTATTGAATTGCGTGTTATTATATAAATGTAAAAAAGACGACATGCGCGAACATGTCGTCTAAGCAAGCCAAACGCTGGCTTCTAAAATATTTTTTTAACCATTCCAACTTGCCAAAGTTAATGCGGAATGGTTTTTTTATTTTCCGCTAATTGAAATAAAAATGACGTTTTAATATATTATGGGCTAGGTGGTTTGTAAGAAAGGGTTAGTTATTAAGGTTTTATAAATTAAGGAAATTTGAGTTTAAGGTTTATTCAATTGTGATTTTGTTGATGTCTCTTTTATTTAAGTTAAAACCTTTATGATCAGTAAAGTCTTGACCAACTGTACCAGTGATTTTTGGATCATTAGAATCCTTACTATGAATCGTCACTTTATCACCAGTTTTTAACAATCCTTGTTCTTCTAATTTTTTTGTTAAACTTTTCCAAGTAGCATTTGCATCTAACTTTGTATTGAAATCGCTACCATCAATGTTTTGCTTAGATATATCAATTTGAGTTAATTTTGAAAAATTACTTGGAGTGCTGGTTACATCATCATGATTAGCAGTAGATTCTACATTACTAGATTGACCGTCTGTACGAACATAAGACACTTTTACAGATTCATACTCGTTACCACTAATAATATTTGAATCAATTAATGAATCTTTAACTTTTTTCCACAATTGACCATTTGTCATATTTTCTTCTGCTTTTGCTGTTTTAACAACTTTATTTGTATTTAATCCTAAGTATGAAGAATGTAAACCTGTTCCTAATGTTGTTAATACTAAAGCACTTGCTACTAATGTTTTACCTAAAAATTTTGTATTCATTTTAATTGCTCCTTTTTTTATATTGTAAACGTTTACAATGAAAATATAATAATATTTTTTTAAAAGAACAATTAACTAAATATCAAAAATTTATTAACTATCTATGAACTAAAAAATAGAATAATTTTTTAACATAGTTTTGTTGTTTTGAATTATAAAAACTAAAGTAAAAATGTTGGATGTGAAAGATTGTTGATGAGAATTTTGGGATGTAGATAAATATCAAACTAGTCTATAGGTAAAAATTTATAATTAATTTGAAAAGAATGTCTCAAATAATGTTTGAATTAGCAGGTGTCATACTAAGTAATGTTAAGTAAATATTTTACACTTTATCAGAACAAAAAAGACATGCATCAACATGTCAGTGAAACTAATCCATATTATCTTAACAACGAAATTGAATCGAACCTGTAAAACGTATTTACAAATCGCAATTACTCTATCCAAGGCGAAATCGCAAAATCTGATCCCCGAAATAACATATCTCAAAAAAAATTCCATAATTCAATCATCTTCAATAATTAACAATACATTACTAGTTCCAAATATACTCATACATACATGTTTCATTGATTGACTGCATATTGTCATAAATAATAGGGGAACTAATCGCTAATAATATTGTTAAACACAATAAATAATAAAGTGAAAGATTTTAAATACATGAATTGTTCACCATTCCGCCATATATTTTCAATTACCTAATTTCCGAATAAATATTACAATTTTAATTCAATAATTAATATTTAAGACCAAAATAATCCTAAAAAGTCAATTTTAATTGCGTGATATTGAGTTTTAAGCATATTTAAATAAATGAGTCAATTCATGTATAATTATTTAATAAAATGTTAATAAGTAGTTAATTAATATTTAATTAATATTTTTATATAAAATGTATATAGTGAATGTGTATCTAGATACATTAACTATAAAAATAAATTTTAAAGGAGGTAAAATATAAATAAAAATGTAATGGTTAAAAGTTTAACTGCTTTAACTATTTTAACATCTCTTGGTTTCGCTGAAAATATTTCTGATCAGTCTCATTCAATTGCCAAAGCAGAAAAGAATGTCAAAGAAATTACCGATGCAACTAAGGCACCATACAATTCAGTGGTAGCATTTGCGGGTGGTACTGGTGTAGTTGTTGGTAAAAATACAATCGTAACTAACAAACATATCGCTAAAAGTAATGATATTTTCAAAAATAGAGTATCAGCACATCATTTGAGTAAAGGTAAAGGCGGAGGAAACTACGACGTTAAAGACATTGTAGAATATCCTGGAAAAGAAGACCTTGCGATAGTTCATGTTCATGAAACAAGTACAGAAGGTTTGAATTTTAATAAGAACGTTAGTTATACAAAATTTGCAGAAGGAGCAAAAGCGAAAGATAGAATTTCTGTTATCGGTTATCCAAAGGGTGCACAAACAAAATATAAAATGTTTGAATCGACAGGAACGATTAACCATATCAGTGGAACGTTTATGGAATTTGGTGCGTATGCACAACCAGGTAATTCAGAATCTCCTGTATTGAATTCTAAACATGAACTGATTGGTATTTTATATGCAGGTAGTGGAAAAGACGAATCTGAAAAGAATTTCGGTGTTTATTTCACACCACAATTAAAAGAATTTATTCAAAATAATATTGAAAAATAAGTATCATCAATTCATTCGTGAAGTTGATTTTTTAAAAAATGGTTAAGAAAACGGTTACATAATTAACTAAATATACTGAATTATGTATCTAGATATCAAAATAATTAAAAGAGAGGAACTTAAAATGAACAAAAACGTAGTCATCAAGAGTTTAGCAACATTAACAATTTTAACATCTGTAACAGGTATTGGAACAACATTGGTTGAGGAAGTACAACAAACTGCCAAAGCAGAAAATAATGTCACAAAAGTTAAAGATACTAATATTTTTCCATATACTGGTGTAGTTGCTTTTAAAAGTGCAACTGGATTTGTAGTTGGAAAGAATACTATTTTAACAAATAAACATGTGTCGAAAAATTACAAAGTGGGCGATCGTATTACTGCACATCCAAATAGTGATAAAGGTAATGGTGGTATTTATTCGATTAAAAAGATTATTAATTATCCAGGTAAAGAAGATGTATCAGTCATTCAAGTTGAAGAGCGTGCAATAGAACGTGGACCAAAAGGCTTTAATTTTAATGATAATGTAACGCCATTCAAATATGCGGCAGGGGCTAAAGCTGGTGAGCGAATTAAAGTGATTGGTTATCCACACCCATACAAAAATAAATACGTTTTATATGAGTCAACTGGCCCTGTGATGTCAGTAGAAGGTAGCAGTATTGTATATTCAGCGCATACTGAAAGCGGAAACTCTGGATCACCTGTATTAAACAGCAACAACGAATTAGTTGGTATTCATTTTGCTTCTGATGTAAAAAATGATGATAACAGAAATGCATATGGCGTCTACTTTACACCAGAAATTAAAAAATTCATTGCAGAAAACATAGATAAATAAACAAATTGACTTTAAACGAGCGTTGCAACATATCTCGAATTGTAAAGGAGCTTGAAAATGAATAAAAATATAGTCATTAAAAGCATGGCAGCATTAGCCATTCTAACCTAAGTAACTGGAATAAATGCTGCAGTCGTTGAAGAGACACAACAAATAGCAAATGCAGAGAAGAATGTTACGCAAGTTAAAGATACAAATATTTTTCCGTATAATGGCGTCGTTTCATTTAAAGATGCGACAGGTTTTGTAATTGGAAAAAATACAATTATCACCAATAAACATGTATCAAAAGATTATAAAGTTGGCGATAGAATTACTGCCCATCCAAACGGTGACAAAGGAAATGGTGGTATATATAAAATTAAAAGCATTTCTGATTATCCGGGTGATGAAGACATCTCTGTCATGAATATTGAAGAACAAGCAGTCGAACGTGGACCAAAAGGCTTTAATTTTAATGAAAATGTCCAAGCATTCAATTTTGCGAAAGATGCTAAAGTTGATGACAAAATTAAAGTTATTGGTTACCCATTACCTGCTCACAATAGTTTTAAACAGTTTGAATCTACAGGAACTATAAAAAGAATCAAAGACAATATTTTAAATTTTGATGCATACATTGAACCCGGGAATTCAGGATCACCAGTTCTAAATTCTAACAATGAGGTCATAGGTGTTGTGTATGGCGGTATTGGAAAAATTGGTTCTGAATATAATGGTGCCGTATACTTTACGCCTCAAATCAAAGATTTTATTCAAAAGCATATTGAACAATAAACAAATTTAAATATACACCATGAGCATGTGTTCAATAATTTTAATGAAAAACATCGGTCGAATATAACATAAAAAAACGTCTATATCAAAAGCATCATGAATAAACAGAGGAGCACAAATATGAATAAAAATATAATCATCAAAAGTATAGCGGCATTAACGATTTTAACGTCAATGACTGGTGTCGGCACAACAGTGGTTGAGGGTATTCAACAAACGGCCAAAGCCGAAAATAGTGTGAAATTAATTACCAATACGAATGTTGCACCATACAGTGGTGTTACATGGATGGGCGCAGGAACAGGATTTGTAGTTGGAAATCATACAATCATTACCAATAAACATGTTACTTATCACATGAAAGTCGGTGATGAAATCAAAGCACATCCTAATGGTTTTTATAATAACGGTGGTGGACTTTATAAAGTTACTAAGATTGTAGATTATCCTGGTAAAGAAGATATTGCGGTCGTACAAGTTGAAGAAAAATCAACGCAACCAAAAGGTAGAAAATTCAAAGATTTCACTAGCAAATTTAATATAGCATCAGAGGCTAAAGAAAATGAATCTATATCAATCATTGGTTATCCAAATCCTAATGGAAATAAACTACAAATGTATGAATCAACTGGTAAAGTACTATCAGTGAATGGAAATATAGTGACATCTGATGCGGTTGTCCAACCTGGCAGCTCTGGTTCACCTATATTAAATAGTAAGCGAGAAGCAATTGGTGTTATGTATGCTAGTGATAAACCAACAGGTGAAAGTACAAGGTCATTTGCTGTTTATTTCTCTCCTGAAATTAAGAAATTTATTGCAGATAATTTAGATAAATAAATCATCCATCCGTTCATTGATAAATGATTTTTAGAAATTAACAACAAAATCAACAATTTTAAACATCTCTGTGATTCTATTTATTCGAAATGATTTAAAAAATAAAACTTCAAAAACCTAACCTTATATTTATACGAATACTTAGAGGAGCACAAAAATGAATAAAAATATAATCATCAAAAGTATTGCAGCATTGACGATTTTAACATCAGTGACTGGCGTCGGCACAACAGTGGTTGAGGGTATTCAACAAACGGCTAAAGCTGAACATAATGTGAAACTAATCAAAAATACTAATGTAGCACCATACAATGGTGTCGTTTCGATAGGATCTGGAACAGGTTTCATTGTCGGTAAAAATACAATTGTTACCAACAAGCATGTCGTTGCAGGTATGGAAATTGGTGCACATATTATAGCGCATCCCAATGGTGAATATAATAATGGCGGATTTTATAAAGTTAAAAAAATTGTCCGTTATTCAGGTCAAGAAGATATTGCCATTCTACATGTGGAAGATAAAGCTGTTCATCCAAAAAACAGGAATTTTAAAGATTACACAGGCATTTTAAAAATAGCATCAGAAGCTAAAGAAAATGAACGCATTTCAATTGTTGGCTATCCAGAACCATATATAAATAAATTTCAAATGTATGAGTCAACAGGAAAAGTGCTGTCAGTTAAAGGCAACATGATTATTACTGATGGTTTCGTAGAACCAGGCAACTCAGGTTCAGCTGTATTTAACAGTAAATACGAAGTTGTAGGTGTTCACTTTGGTGGAAACGGCCCTGGAAATAAAAGTACAAAAGGATATGGTGTTTATTTCTCTCCTGAAATTAAGAAATTCATTGCAGATAACACAGATAAATAAATCCTTACATAGATAAATGATTTTAAAAATTAACAACAAACTCAACAATTTTAAACATCTCTGTGATTCTATTTATTCGAAATGATTAAAAAAAATAAAACTTCAAAAAGCTAACATTATAATTATACAAATACTTAGAGGAGCAGAAAAATGAATAAAAATATAATCATCAAAAGTATTGCAGCATTGACGATTTTAACATCAATAACTGGTGTCGGCACAACAATGGTTGAAGGTATTCAACAAACAGCCAAAGCCGAAAATACTGTTAAACAAATTACAAATACAAATGTTGAACCATACAGTGGTGTTACATGGATGGGCGCTGGAACAGGATTTGTAGTTGGAAATCATACAATCATTACCAATAAACACGTTACCTATCACATGAAAGTCGGTGATGAAATTAAAGCACATCCTAATGGATTTTATAATAATGGTGGTGGACTTTATAAAGTTACTAAAATTGTAGATTACCCTGGTAAAGAAGATATTGCGGTTGTACAAGTTGAAGAAAAATCAACGCAACCAAAAGGTAGAAAATTCAAAGATTTCACTAGCAAATTTAATATAGCATCAGAGGCTAAAGAAAATGAATCTATATCAATCATTGGTTATCCAAATCCTAATGGAAATAAACTACAAATGTATGAATCAACTGGTAAAGTATTATCAGTGAATGGGAATATAGTGTCATCGGATGCAATTATTCAGCCTGGTAGCTCTGGTTCACCTATATTAAATAGTAAACACGAAGCTATTGGTGTAATCTATGCAGGTAATAAGCCATCAGGTGAAAGCACAAGAGGATTCGCTGTTTATTTCTCTCCTGAAATTAAGAAATTCATTACAGATAATTTAGATAAATAATTAAAACTTAGACATTCACCCAATCCTGACAAAATATACTATAACTAACATTTATTAATATATATATTGCATTATTTAATATGCATCAAAGCCAATCAACGATTGATTTTCACCAACTCAATTGTTGATTGGTTTTATTTATGTATGAATGAACAACTTTTTGACATCATTGAGAATATAAATGATTTTGAAAGCATTTGAAAGCTACAACATTTCTATAAAATTTTTCAATTATAATCGCGCCACTAAAATATGAAAATTTCCACCACCAACATCAAAATTCTCAACATCGCAACATAACCAAATGTTATAATAAATCTATTACACAAAGAGATAAATACTTATTCAAAGGCGGAGGAATCACATGTCTATTACTGAAAAACAACGTCAGCAACAAGCTGAATTACATAAAAAATTATGGTCGATTGCGAATGATTTAAGAGGGAACATGGATGCGAGTGAATTCCGTAATTACATTTTAGGCTTGATTTTCTATCGCTTCTTATCTGAAAAAGCAGAACAAGAATACGCAGATGCCTTGGCAGGTGAAGACATCACGTATCAAGAAGCATGGGCAGATGAAGAATATCGTGAAGATTTAAAAGCAGAATTAATTGATCAAGTCGGTTACTTCATTGAGCCACAAGATTTATTCAGTGCGATGATTCGTGAAATTGAAACGCAAGATTTCGATATCGAACATCTAGCGACGGCGATTCGCAAAGTTGAAACATCAACGCTAGGTGAAGAAAGTGAAAATGACTTTATCGGTCTGTTCAGCGATATGGATTTGAGTTCAACGCGACTAGGTAACAATGTCAAAGAACGTACTGCGTTGATTTCCAAAGTCATGGTTAATCTTGACGACTTACCATTCGTTCACAGTGACATGGAAATTGATATGTTAGGTGATGCATATGAATTCCTAATCGGGCGCTTTGCGGCGACAGCGGGTAAAAAAGCAGGCGAGTTCTATACACCACAACAAGTATCTAAGATACTGGCGAAGATTGTCACAGATGGTAAAGATAAATTACGTCACGTGTATGACCCAACATGTGGGTCAGGTTCATTGTTGTTACGTGTTGGTAAAGAAACACAAGTGTATCGTTATTTCGGACAAGAACGTAACAATACCACGTACAACTTAGCACGCATGAACATGTTATTACATGATGTGCGTTATGAGAATTTCGATATCCGTAATGATGACACGTTGGAAAACCCAGCCTTTTTAGGCAATACATTTGATGCGGTTATTGCGAACCCACCATATAGTGCGAAATGGACAGCAGATTCAAAATTTGAAAATGACGAACGATTCAGTGGTTACGGCAAGCTTGCGCCAAAATCCAAAGCAGACTTTGCCTTTATTCAACACATGGTACATTACCTAGACGATGAAGGTACCATGGCAGTTGTACTCCCACATGGTGTCTTATTCCGTGGTGCTGCAGAAGGCGTGATTCGTCGTTATTTAATCGAAGAAAAGAACTACTTAGAAGCCGTGATTGGCTTACCAGCCAATATTTTCTATGGGACAAGTATTCCAACGTGTATCTTAGTATTTAAAAAATGTCGCCAACAAGACGACAACGTACTATTTATCGATGCATCCAATGATTTTGAAAAAGGAAAAAATCAAAACCATTTAAGCGATGCCCAAGTCGAACGTATTATAGACACATATAAGCGTAAAGAAACGATTGATAAATATAGCTACAGTGCGACATTACAAGAGATCGCCGATAACGATTACAACTTAAACATACCGCGATATGTTGATACATTCGAAGAAGAAGCACCCATTGATTTAGATCAAGTCCAACAAGATTTGAAAAATATCGACAAAGAAATCGCAGAAATTGAACAAGAAATCAATGCATACCTGAAAGAACTAGGGGTGTTGAAAGATGAGTAATACACAAAAGAAAAATGTGCCAGAGTTGAGATTCCCAGAGTTTGAAGGCGAATGGGAAGAGAAGAAGTTAGGGGATACACTCGAATTTATAAAAGATGGAACACATGGAACTCATGAAAATGTTAATAATGGACCATGGTTATTAAGTGCAAAGAATATCAAGAATAATAAAATTGTAATTTCAAGTGATGATAGGAAGATATCTGAAAGTGATTATAAAAAAATATACAAAAATTATAAACTTGAAAAAGGTGATTTATTATTAACAATTGTAGGTACAATTGGAAGAGCAGCTATTGTCAAAAATCCGAATAATATTGCATTTCAAAGAAGTGTCGCTATTTTAAAAACAAAAGCCACATATGATGTAGAGTTTATTTTCCAACTTTTTCAAACAAAATATTTTAAAAATTTACTGTTAAGAAAACAAGTTGTATCTGCGCAACCAGGATTATACTTAGGTGATATTCGAAAGATAAAAATTTCAATTACAAATATAATTGAAGAACAGCGAAAAATCGGAACCTTTTTTAGAAAAATTGACCGCCAAATCGAGTTAGAAGAACAAAAACTTGAATTGCTTCAACAACAGAAAAAAGGCTATATGCAGAAAATTTTCTCACAGGAACTGAGATTTAAAGATGAGAATGGTAATGATTATCCAGATTGGGAAGAGAAGCAATTAGGGGAATTATCACAAATTGTACGAGGGGCTTCTCCTAGACCTATTAAAGATCCTAAATGGTTTAATAAAGAATCAGACATAGGATGGCTAAGAATTTCTGATGTTACAAATCAAAACGGGAAAATTTATCATTTGGAACAAAAATTATCAATTGAAGGTCAAGAAAAAACAAGGGTTTTAGTAACAACACATTTACTATTAAGTATTGCGGCAAGTATTGGAAAACCTGTAATGAATTTTGTGAAAACGGGAGTTCATGATGGATTTTTAATATTTTTAAATCCTAAGTTTAATTTATTCTTTATGTACTATTGGCTTGAATATTTCAAGGATAAATGGAGTAAATACGGTCAACCAGGTAGTCAAGTTAATTTAAATACAGAAATTGTCAAATCTCAAACACTGAATATGCCAAGCAATCACGAACAAGAAAAAGTGGGGCAGTTTTTTAATAGAAATGAAAAACTAATTGAATTGCAGCAAGAAAAAATAATGTATCTTAAGCGACGTAAGCAGGTTTTACTTCAAAAAATGTTTATATAATAGTATTAATTATGATATTTAGTTCAGCATAGATTATAAGTAAACATAAATCCCTTCACTATTTGTTTAGCGAGGGGATTTACGTAATGTATAAAAAAGTACAGATAAATTAATAATTTCTCAATATCATCCATTTATCTTCAATGTATTTAATAGGGTCTCAAATTTTTGTTTAAGATTTTCGTTATTGTTTTTGAGTTTATTTATACTTTGTTGGGCTGCTTCGCTTGCTTTCCCTTCAAATGTACCTTCTAAACTTTGCGAAGAATTATTAATTGTTTCAATGATTTCATTTAATGTTTGAGATTTTAATGCTACATTATTTTTAGCATTGCTAACCATATTATCAGTACTATTACGCATTTCTTGCTTTAATTGTTGTAATCTAGCTTCTTCTTGACTTTTCTTTGCATCTTTTGAGCTCATATAAATTACCCTCTTTAACTAAATAGTCCAAAAACATCGCTTTCTTCTAAATCTTTTTCTTCGAATTTATTTGCAGCAAATTCTAGTTTTTCAGCAAATTGTAGCAAGTCTTTTTTGTTTTGATCTAATGCCTGAATTAAGTCATCCATTAAACCACTATTATAAAACTTGAAATTACCCGAACTTCCCTCAACTGATAAAATCTCCATATACTGTTCAAGATCGTTAGGTGTTATAAATTCATGTGAACCGCTTAGAAGCTCTGATTGATATTTATCTAAAATACGATTAGCCCCTGACATTGTTTCTTCTCTATATTCATCCAATGCAGTAATTATTTGTGTATACAAAAATAGTCTATCACGAATTGTGCTAGCGATATTACGCACTTCATCAGGCTGAATTTTTACTTTTTTGCCTGAATTTTTGGAACTACTTTTGGTTTTTTTAACAGAGATTTTCTTTTCTGCTTTTAATTTTTTACTATCGCCTCTTTTGGGAATTAATGGTTCGTCCTCATTATTTAATTCATCATCAAAAGGATTTAAATCAATGCTTAAATCTTCTTTTTGTTTATTATTAAATCCTTCTATATCAAGGTCATTTGATTCGAATAATTTATCTTTTTTATTGAGAATAGCAAAAGGATCAAAATCATTTTCACTTGTTCTATTTAATATAGAACTATCGATTTTAATAGAGTCGAAAAATCTGCTTTTTATACCAAATGGGTCAAATAATTGAAATCTATTATTAAGAGATTGGTCATCATTAAATTGTTCAAGTTCTGGCATTTCCTTCACTGTACCATCCGCATCGAAATCATTGTATGATTCAATTGTGTGTTGACCAATTAAAGGAAGAGCAGTTATAAATCCATCATAATGTGGCATTACAATTATATTTTCACCAATTGGATGATCGAAGAAGTTAAAGTTATTAATAGGATCATCAAAATGGCCAATATTGCGTATTTTTGAATCATATACACCATTATCAATGTCTTTTTTAAAGTCGCCAGTAAATGAATGGTATACGTTAGGTGCTGCAAACGTTGTACCGTTATCCAGATTATGTTTTATTAAATTATATTGAGCTAAAAACGCACCTAAACTATGTCCTAATGGGTGAATTTCACTATCTGGATATTTCTTTTTAACTGATTCAGTAAAAGCATCACTTTCGTCCATTTGAGTCGGTGCAAACTTAGCTGCCCATAGATCACCGAAAAGTGCTTTATTATTTAAATTAGAAGAAAAACTAAAAAGGTCATTTTTATCTTTTATTGTATTGTATTTTTTGTGAATAGTTGAGTTTTTTAAATCTTTATAATGATTATTAATTTTTAGATTATTTGTGTTATGATGAATGGGAAGTTGTAAATCAGTACGAATATCATTTAGACTATATGGGTCAGTGCCAGCGTAACCTATTAAAAGTTGACTCTTATCAACTTTACCTTTGATTACTGGAGCGAAAACATATGCTCTAAACCCATTCTGGGTGTCGTCGCGTTTTTCGATGACTTTGTATTGTTTTTTATTTGAAAATGTATATACCTCATCAACTGATAACTTATCATATGAATTTTCGGATAACATTCTTGCATCGCTATCTCTTAATAACATGTGGAACACTCCTTATAAAAAATAAAAAAGAGGTAATAATAAAAATGAAAAAATATATCAAACTACTTATTATAGTAATTATAACATGTTTAATTATAGTAGGGTATTTGTTACACAAAAGTAAAAAAGAACATTATATTGAGACACAAGAAAAGCGAATAGATTTGTATTTTAAATATAATCTTAACAATTATCATTCAATGAAAGTTACAAGTTTTAAAAAGAATCCAATGGGGGGTTATTTTATAAAAGGCTTTGTCAATAATAAAAAAAATTATAAATTTGATGCTGTGATATTTTCTGATACTAATAAACAATTTAAAGGAGATTTAGGTTATAAAGAGGATGAAATAGGTGAATTATTTAGAGAAAAAAATGCTAATGACCGATTAACTGTCGATGAAATAATTGAAAAAGAACACTTGGACAAAAGTGAATATGAAGCCGAGCCACCGTTATTTTTCTTTTCAGGTCCACTTGAATAAATAATATGAATAGATTAGATAATTTAATGATTTATATTTTAAAGGAAACTAAATCTATATTAAAGAATATGTAAAACTAAAATTTACTAATGTTAAAACCATTAGTCATATGGGTTGCAACGTTTTTACATTCATCGTAATACTCTGTATGCTTCATTAATTTAAAATGTTCGTCAATAAATCCAATGAAAAGGAGATGGGTTTTTTGAATAAAAAACCTCTTGTGATTGTATTTATAATTATAATATTGATTCTAGGCGGAATCTTTTTGAAGATGAAATATGATGAAATGAAATATTATGATGAGCAAAAAGAAAGAATCATATTATTTATGAAATATAATGTTAAAGGGTTTAAAGAAATACAATTCGAGGAACAAAAAGAAAACCCAATGGATGGTTATTCTATTAGTGGTTATATAAATAATGATAGAAAGTTATCATTTACAGCTGGCATAAGATCTATTGATGATTTTCAATTTGATACCGATATTTCTTATCCAGGTGAATTGGGTAGAAAATTTATTAAAAATCCTAAGTCAGTTTCTGAAATAAAGAAAGAGCAAAATACGTCCAATAAATAATAGTTCATATTGTGATGAATCAAAAATATAAGTCATTAGATGAATTTAAATATGATATAAAATCTTGCAATGCTTATAAAATCTCGACACTATAAAAATAGTATAGTGCCGAGTTTTTATTAATTATTTAGTTAATTCAAAGTTTACACCGGCCTCATTAGAGTTTGTGACACTTTTATTAATTAAAGTGTAACCTGCAATTGAAATTTTTGATTCTATATTTGAAGCTGTATTTGTAGTTTCAGGATTATAGAAGCTACATTCATATGTTTTATCATCTTTCTTTTTAATTACAAACATACCTTTGGCTTTAACTTCGACTTTAGTACCATTAATGTCAAAAGTTTTAGTACTATCACTATAATTAACCCCAGCAAATATGCCATCATTATCTTTTATTACATGAAAATCTTCATCTTGTTTAATAATATTTACAATATTATTCTTCGATTTAAAATCACTTTTTGTTAAACCAGGATACAAAACATATGCATATTTACTGTCTGATGTATTATGTGTTTGAGTTACTTCGTAATAATCATCATTTTTTTGAGTGTTGCTTTGACTGTTGTTAATATCTTTCCACTTGCCAATATGTGTTTCTTTTTTTACAGATATTTTTGGCTTGTCTAAGAAATGGTAACCAATGTTCTTTTTAGTATCGCTGGACTCTAAAAAGACGGAATGGGTTTCCTGAGTATTATCATTTGAAGTAGTATTTTCAATATCATCTTTATATAATTTATACTCATTTGCTTTACGATTTTCAATCGTTGTAATTGGATTTTCTGATGAACCAGTACTTTTAATGCCAGTTCCTAAGAAGACAATTTTATCGTTTAATATGAAATATGATTTTTTGGCAGTTAAAGTTTTGTCCTGATTTTCAAAATCCATACCAATGCTAGCATGTTGTTCATCGAATTTTGTTCCGCCTACAAAGGAATTATCATTCTTAGTATTTGTAGATGGCATATCATTTAAAGTAGTAGTACCTGGAAGACGAGTCATATCGGCTGTTGCCCAGAAGTTATCACGATAGTGTTTGACATCGCTGTTATATAAATAAGACATGCCTGCACCGGTGTGCCAACCTTTTAAGTTCTCTCCATTGATACTTTCGTAACGTGCGACATTTTTCGATGTCATACTTAATCCAAATGCAAAGTCTAATTCTTTGTTGTGATAGGTGACACGATCCATGTCATTATATATTTTAAGTTGTTGTGTTAAACCGTTAGTAGAAATAGTGCTGTCTTCAATTAAAGACTTCATTTTGCTTATATCTGAATAAGAGCTTAAATAATCGTTTTGTTTATAACTTGAATCAGATTTAACAGAAGTTTTAACGATTTGCTTATATTTAGCTTTTGTTGACTCATCCATGGCATCACTTAATCTCAACAATGATTTCATTACAGTTGCAGATGCTGAGTGACTCGTTTCATTTTCACGGCTAATGGCTCTACCACGTGATAAATCCATCATTTCACCTTTATAAATGAGTGGTAAAAATCCGTCGTCAATCCATGATTTTAAGGTTGTATTATTTTGGGTTTTATCATTAAAAGGTGTTTCTTTTATCATCGGCATCATTTGAGAAATCCCCTCTAAGAGTACAACGCCATAAGCACCAGTGTATGGGACATCTTTATGGTCGATATATGAACCATCTTTATAAAATCCATTACGTTCTTTACCAGTGGCAGAATCTTGAACGTAAGTGAAGACTTTATTAAATGAATCTATAGACTTTTTCATCATATCTTTATCTTCTTCGATAATACATTCTAAAAGTTTCACCTTAGAAATGTCTACTAGATTTCCGCCTTTAGCAAGTTCAGCTTTTCCTACAGAAGATAATATTTTGTCACTATCTGGGGCGAAAGTTTTAATAGGGGCAGTGTATTTTTTCTTTTCATCACTTGAAATATCACCATTCAGTAATATTAGGGTATTTGTTAATGCTCTAGGTGTTCCAATTTCATAATCCCACCAATTTAAAGCTTTTTTCTTTGATGAATCAGTTATTTTAAAATTCTCAGTCAATTCTTTTACTTTTTTATCTGGCTCTTTTCCATAGGCATTTTCATGCAGCCAGTCAAGTGCATCTTTCACTTTCTTCTTGTTTTCATCTGTTTTTAACTTAGTATCTTTATGCTTCATCGCTTCTGCGATTTTCTCAATATTACGATAGGTACGAGTCATATCCGCAGACTTCGTATCTAAATCTTTTGAGTTTTCCCACAAGTATTTCCTATCACTTTCAGTTTTCATTTCCTTGAGTAATTTCTCTGCCTCTTTCTCCGTAGCATCAAACTTCTTCTTCATATCTGGATTATTCTCATCATACTTATCATAACCATAGTTAACGTCCAGCCATGTGTTCCTCAATTTTTCATAATCTGGCGTTTGAACATTCGTATCAGCCACAGCGATTTGATGTTTATCAATACTTCTGAATTCACCACCATTCAAAGTAATCACTCCGGCCATTAATAACGTAATGGTGGATAATTTTTGCCATTTCTTCATTTTATATGTCATTGACATGTCTCCTTTTTGTGTTGCGCGTGCGCAATTAATATTATGATTAATTAATAATTTAACTTTCCAAAGGATTGGAAAATTCGTTGATGCATGGAAACTATCAGTCACCATGAGATTTATTTAGTATCTATAAATGTAAAGAAATTAAAATTAGAAAATTAAATATTAACAATCTTATCGATTATAGCATTTTAAATAATTAATTTATACAATATTTAAAATAATTAAAATTGATGTAATGTAAAATGTTAGAAATGAGACAAATTTTGTTTTAAGTAATAAAATGGTAAGTGAACCTAAGAAGATATTTATTTATATTTATAATAAGATTGCTATTTTATATATAATGCGAAATGCAAAGCTGCGCGATTTTATGTATTTATTACTATGTCAAGCGAATAATTATTAAAAGTATTTTGAAACAATGCATTATAAGAGGAATATACGGAACATTGAAAAAAGATAGCATGTCAAAGTAAATTGTTTTTTGAAATCTAAAATCTATAAGAAATAAATACTACAATAGGGGGTTAAAATGAAAAAGAGATGTGTATTTGTGGTAGTTGTTGCAATATTAATAGGCCTAATTGTTATTGCTTATGCGCATAATAAACAAATAAAGGCTCATTACATTGAGACACAAGAAAAACGAATCGATTTGTATTTTAAGCATAATCTTAACAATTATAAAAATATGAAGGTGACAGATTTTCATAAAACTCCGATGGGTGGGTATTTCATTGTAGGTTATATAAATGATGATAAAAAATATAAATTCCAAGCAAGTATAGATTCGGGAAGCAATAATCAATATCAGAAAGATATTGGTTACCATGAAGATAAATTAGGCAAATTATTCAAAGAAAAAGACCCTAAATATAAACTCTCAGTCGATGAAATAATTGAAAAAGAACACTTAGACAAAAGTGAATATGAAGCCGATCCACCGTTATTCTTCTTTTCTGGGAGATTAGAGTGATGAAAAAGAAATATATCTTAATAATAGTTGTAGTAATTATAATAGGTTTGGTAGTTATTGCATATGCGCATAATAAGCAAATTAAAGACCATTACATTGAAATACAAGAAAAGAGAATAGATTTATATTTTAAATATAACCTTAATAATTATCATTCAATGAAAATTACTAGTTTTAAAAAGACGCCTATGGGTGGCTATATTGTGGATGGATATGTTAATCACAACAAAAATTATGATTTTAAAGTTCTCATCTCTGCAACTGACAATCATCAATTTGAAGATAGCATAGGATACGATGATAAGACATTTGGTAAATTATTTAAAGAAAAAGACCATAAAAATGAATTAAAATCTACAGACATTATAAAAAAAGAACACTTGGACAAAAGTGATTATGAAGCCGATCCACCGTTATTCTTCTTTTCTGGGAGATTAGAGTGATGAAAAAGAAATATATTTTAATAATAGTTAGTGTAATTTTAATAGGTATGATAGTTATTGCATATGCACATAATAAACAAAAAAAAGACCATTACATTGAAACGCAAGAAAAGAGAATAGATTTATTTTTTAAGTATAACTTGAATCATTATAAGTCACTTAAAGTAACGAGATTTAAAAAGTCGCCAATGGACAGTTATTTTATAGGTGGTTATATAAATAACAATAAAGATTATGAATTTCAAGCTTTTATTAATGTAGGTGGTAGAAAGCAATTTCAAAGAGATATAGGATATGACGAAGAAAAACTTGGAAAACTATTGAAAGAGCAAGAAATAAAAAATTGGAAAACCGTCGATCAAATAATTAAAAATGAACATTTAGATAAAAGTGAATATGAAGCCGAACCGCCGTTGTTTTTCTTTTCAGGATCGTTGGATTAGATTCGGTTGTATGGTGTAATAAAAATTATTATTATCCTCACAATCATTAAAGGACAAGAGTATTTAAAAAAATCATTACATAACATACAAAAAGTGACTATTACGAATACCAAAATTAATAATACTCGCTTTTTTGTATATATAATTGATTAAAACTATAGCTATACAGATAAACAGAACAATCTCTAAATTTAATAAGATAAACTCTTTTGACCATATATCAGATGTAGTCTTATTAAATAGATTTAAGAAATTTCCAACAGGCGGTATAAAAAATAGCAAGAACTTTAGTACTGGATAACTTTGAACAGTAATTAGGGACAACTTTCTTTACAGATGACTAGTCTATTAAAATGAATCAGCTTTTTTGAGAATTATTTTACTTAGACTGGTACTCTATAGTTTCTCAAATATCTTGTATTTTAATTTGACGAATTCAATTTAAGAGGATAGACACTCTTTGTTCAAGCATTAATAAAATCGCCTACATTTAAAATTAAACAACCCTTTAAAGGAGTTTTTTAAATAAAGCTAGGCGACTCATTATTGAGTTGATCAAATATCATTGAAACCAGAGCAAGTCTATAAAATATTTGTAACTGTTATTACTTTATCATCCTCTTTTTCAAAATAAAGTATATCTTCTTTATATTCATCCTCTAAATGTAAGTATTCTATTTCTTCCATTTCCCAAGTTGCTATATGTCGCAATGTTTAGTTGTCTAACTTCCGATATTGAACGCATCAGTCCAATTTGGCATAGAGCACTCTTTAGTTCTTGATGTTTCTCTTTAAAACCTTGCATATTTTACAAAAAGAAAAATTAGCAGTATAATTGAGATAACGAAAATAAGTATTTACTTATACACCAATCCCCTCACTATTTGCGGTAGTGAGGGGATTTTTATTGGTGCGGGGCAATTAGTGTTATTTCTGCACTAATAGGAGGTTTAGTTGGCGCAGGTGTTGGTAGTTTCCTTGGATCTATAGCTGCATCGAATATTGATACTAGTAAGGGAATATATTTAAAATTAAAAACTAAAAAGAATGCAGCCGGGGAATACGTTCTGATAGGAGAAAAATGGGGATATCAGTAAGGGTGATTTTATGGATAGATTAAAATATTCACTTAAAGTTGGTATTTTAGCATTATTATTATTTTGTACTTTAAATTATTTAGTTCCAATGCAAAGCAATGCTTTTTCAATAATTATATATTCGGCAATTTTTGCTGTGTTACTTATGCTTTTAGTTTATATATTTTTAGGAATTTTAAAGAAATGACATGAAACAAATTAACATTGGCTATGAAGAAATCTATGGGGATAGAATTTTTCATAGCCATTTTTTAAAAGGCAAGAAGTAAAAAATTGGAAAACCGTCAATCAAATAATTGAAAAAGAACACTTGGACAAAAATGAATATGAAGCCGAGCCACCGTTGTTCTTCTTTTCGGGATCGTTGGATTAGATTCGGTTGTACAGTATAATGAAAAATATTATAATAAATTTATAAAAAAGGTATTTTATTTTGAAATCATGTCCCTTCGTTACATTTAGTAGTGGAGGGGTTTTATTTTAATAATGTTTGCACCTATAGTTTTAAATTTATTAAATGATGTAGGTTCGATTTTTTAGTTAGGGAGGGGAATCAATTGAAAGTTATTGAGAAAGTTCATTATGAAGATATTTTAGAACCAGAAATAGTTCAATTAATTCAGTCATTAGTTAAGGACAAAATGGATCAACTTTTTATTACTTCTGAACATTTTGCTATTGACATAGACAAGCTATTATTTCAACTTAATTTAAAAGTTAAATATATTAAAATGGAGGGTAATACTTCGGGTTATTTAAGTGGAAGAACGATTTATATCAATAATAATCACTCGATTAATAATACAAGATTTGCAGTAGCTCGTGAACTCGGCCGTTATTTATACAAAATTAAAGATAACAACGATAATAGTCTAAAGAATTTACATGAAATGATTTATGAAAGCGCCGTAAATCAGTTTTCAGTCGACTTACTTATGCCTAAAAAGCAAATAGAGGCATTAGTCTATAATTTTTATGAAGTCAATAATATCAATTTAAATTCTGGTTTATCTGAAAAAGAACGAAACAAACTATTAAATCTTATATCATCTAAATTGGAAGTTTCGAAAATAGCCGCTGGATTAAGACTGTATAATTTAGGAATACATATTTAATAAATAATGAAATAAGCTAAGTGAACTATTAAAACCAAAAGAAAACTAATACAATTCAAGACCATGCAAACTCATTTATAAACATTGTCCGTTTATAGATAGGTATGCGTGGTCTATTTTTATAAAATATATTTAATTACAGGTTTAAACATCTATAACAAAATCTCAACAGCAAAAAATAAATCTCCATTAATCATTTATCGCGACTCAAGGAAATCATATATTTCTATTCCTTCTAACATATCGTCAATTTTAATGAGTAATTTCTCAACTAATATTCCAGGCAAATAGGCACGTGCTTTGGTGGCTTGCATCCATGCTGGTTTTGGATTATATTCGCCAATGTACCAATCAATGACTGTTGGTTTGATCATTTGACATAATCCAGCCACACCAAATTGGCCATTGGATTCTTTTGTAATAATTGCATGTAAAATTAAATGCTCGATTAGATCACAGTATACTAAGTTTTCTTTCTTTTGAACGTTGTATGAGTACTTAAATTCGGAAATGAATCTTAGGTCAGATAAGTTTTGGAATTTGTCTTCGCTTATGTGATGACAATATAATCCTTCGCTAGCTCTAGTGTATTTTCCTTTTGAAATACTTTTGATTTCTCCATTTAAAAATCGCGTGTATGATTTTTCCTTATAATAATCATCGGTTACAGCGCCATATTTATTTAAAAGGTATGCTACAGCTTGCGAGTAAGTAGCGTCTAATAATTGACTATATTCATTATATTTAGCTGTATATTCGTTTTTCTCCACTTCAATATACCTCTTTTCAAACTTTATGATATGAAATGCTTGTAATTTACAAAAAATAAAATCAGTACTCACGTAGTTACATTCGACTTTTATATGTCTATTACTCTTGTATAATACGCCAATTGATTAATATTTTGTCATTGAATTCTACATTTTTGTATTGTTTTAATAGTTCTTCAGTTCTTTGTAAACAGACTGTAACTGTATCTTCAATTGATAAATTAAATGCTGCAAAGTCTTCTAACTCTGTCCCTTTGTGAATTAAATCGATAATGTCTGGTTTCACACCTAGGGAAGAGAGTGATTCCATCATATAAGGTGTAAAGAGGGTATGCTCTGCATTGTCGATTGAAATAATACCGAGTTTAAGTTGATTAAAAAGACCATGCATAGTCATTAAGGTGTATTTTTCAAGTTGTTGTATATTCTCAAATGTTATCATAGTTTTTCTCCTAAAAATTACAATTAATCAAAGTATACCCTTATTTAACTTTAGTTTCTGCTGAATTTTTTGCATGGTTATCATGTTTTTCTACTTTATTATCAGCATTTTTATCACTTTTATCATCGACTTTTTGATTTGGTATGTCATTTTGAATTGCTTTGTTATTATCATTGTCATGATGTTGAATGTCTTCTGACTCACCATCTGTTTCATCATGATCACTCATACCTGGGTTGTATTTAGGGCTTCTCTTTTTAAATGCTTCAAATTCTTCTTTATCTTTTTCTGACATATCATCAAAAATATTAATAATCTTACCATTGTGTCGATTAACAATAGCGCAACGTTTTAAAGGTGTGCCAACTGCATCGCGGACTAGATGTTCAACATAATATTCATGTTCATTGCTTCGTTCAAGATTTGTTTTATAATTTAATGTTTGATATTCATTAACGCCTCTAGCTTTATAATTGTTTCGAACGATATCTTCGGCTTCTTGTGGTGTCATTTGCTTGTCTGTATTTGACTGTGTAGTGTTGTCAGTTTGTTGCGTCTTTTTATTAGTGTCATTTGATTTACTATTATTTTCTTTATGTTGATTAGCTCCACAGGCAGTTAATAGTGACAATGATAATGTGATTGCAACGATAGCTTTGAATTTCATTTTTTTATCTCCTTGATTTGATTATGTATAATTAATTTTTCCGTAAAAGAAGGGTAGCCGAACTACCCTGAAATTTTATTCTGTTGAAGCGTCGTACATGCTATCTTCATTGTGAATATTTTGACTAGGTGGTGCTTCACTAGTGGTAGGTTTGCTATGGGGCATAGGCTCTACAGGAGCAGTTTCTTCATTAGATTCACTTTTTTCTACACTAGATTTATCACTTTTAGACGTATTCTGCTTATCTTCATCTTTACTAGACTGTTCATTTTCTTCAGAATCATTATTTGCACTAGAAGTTGTAGCAGGTGTAGTAGCTGAAGCTTCATAACTTACATTATCGCTATTTGAACTCGCAACAGCTACTTCTGTATCTTGCTTGTCTTTTTTAGCTTTTGATGTTTTTTTAGCATCGGATAAATCAAATGTAATCTTCTTGACGCTAAATAAACTAGAAATAACTTCTAATTTTTTATCTTTTGCGTTGGCTATGTTTTCTGACACATCGAAAACAATTTTACCTTGAGCAGTGCTATCTGGATTTATACGCTGTAAGAAAAATGAATTTTCTATACTACCATTGTCACTTTGATTAGCAGACATTGAACCTGTATTATCTGCTTCAAATGTTTTATCACCGGATTTTAGCTTAAACATTGAACTATCAATTGTTAACGCTTCTTTACCTTTGTTTTTAATCGTCACATCAGCAACGACAAATATACCTTTAGCGTTTGTTGGTGCAAGAGATGGTCCTACAGATTTCATAGTTTCCACTGAATTTACAGTGACTTCAAGGTCGCCATTTTTAACAGTTTCACCGATTTTATGGGTTTTGTTCGTTTCTTTAGAACTATTTCCGCCAAGGTTACCTGTAATACCAGCTGTACAAGCTGAAATACCGATGATAATTAAAATAAATAATACTAGACAACCACCACAGCCCCAGAACCATCCTTTTTTAGATTTCTTTTGTCCGTATTGCTGGTTCTGTTGGTTTTGTTGATTTTGGAAAGCTTGGAATTGTTCCCATTGTCTTCGCTCTTCTTCGCTTTTGAATTGATTGCTCATGCCTAAAAAATCTCCCTCATTATTTACTATGTGATTAGTGCATAAAGCTAAATACAATTTGAATTCAATTCGCTTGTTGTTTAATATTTATCAGGTTCACATGCACGTTTATCTTTATCTCTATCTAAATGTGGTCGATATGCTGGATGATCGGCAGTGACACCATTCGGATATACTTGTCTAAGTTGCTTACAATTAGCAAATGATTGTTGCGTGTTTGTTTCAGTTGATGGTGAGGTCTTAGGTTGCGTGGATTGATGATGGTTACTTGATTGTTGCTTTTCTTTTAAATCATCTTTCAAGTCGTCTTGTGATTTATCTTCTGCAACGTTTGGTGTGTTAATATCATCGTCTGATTGATCTTTTGTTGTTATTTCATCAATTTCATGTTGATTATTTTCAGTATTTTCATTTGCAGGTACTTCTTCGGTTGATTGTAAATCCTCATCTGTTGCTGTTTCTGATTTTTCCTCAGGCTTATCTTCATTTTTATTTTCATCTTTTTGAGTTAATTGCGTTTTTGATGATTGATTATTAGTGGAATTGTCATTATTACTAAACATCATTGAACAGGCTGATAATAAGATTATTAATAAAATAAAAGAAATAAGGCAACCGCCGCATCCTTTTAACATGCCGCGTCTTTCAGAATTTTTAACAGATTGGTTTTGATTCTTGTTGTTCTCTGTATTCAAAGGTAAATCTCCTCTATATTTATATGTTATTTTCATGATTTACTACATAAAACCTGGATGCATTTAAGAGGGAGTTATTAAGTGTAAAACGCTTTCACTATATCACATAATCATATTTTACCAAATTAGTAGTGGAAATACTTTAATTTTTTTCAAAACTTTAAAAATATTTTTGGATTGTAGAAGTGTTAATTTAATAATTGTAAAGTTGTATTACGACTCAAAATGACACGAACATGACAACTTAATTTAACAAAATAATAATTTCTATTTGCTATAATATATTGTATTTATTTTTAGAGGTGTTGCTTTTGAAAAAGTTTTTAAGATTCAAGGGGATGAAAATATGTTTAATGCTATATCTACTGATTTTTTTAAGTAGTTGTGGCACAAATAATAAAATAGTAGACCAACGATTTGAAATACAACAACATAATGAAACAATAGGTAGTATTTACTTTTCAGCAGACTATGCACATATAAGAGGTATAGAAAAAGGCACTGCAAAATATTTCGTAGACAAAGTAGGCAGCAAACGTTACTTATTTATTGAATATATTCCGGATAATGTATTGAATTGCAAGCCGGACTTTTGGAAAACGTTAAAATATAAAAAGGACAAGGTAACATATTATGTATATCTCATTGAAAATTTAGATGATGAAGTATTCCATTTAAGTGCATTACAAGACATGAATCGTATACCAATTGACATTGCAGATGATGTGGCAAAAATGGGTAAATCACCACATCAAAATGACAGAATGACACTAAAATTAAATAAAAATAACTGATAATAGTAGACGAATGATATAACGATATGTATTGAGCATTATAACAATCATATCAATGCATCAATTCGTCTACTTTTTTATATTTTTAAACATAACCACTGCTAGAATGTCATAAAATCGTTATAATTATAATGTAAATGATTTTGGAGGAATAACGCATGGACTTTTGGTTATATAAACAAGCACAACAAAATGGACATCATATTGCGATAACAGACGGTCAAGAATCTTATACTTATCAAAATTTATACTGTGAAGCGAGTCTATTGGCTAAAAGACTCAAGGCTTATCAACAATCTCGTGTCGGGCTATACATAGATAATTCGATTCAATCGATCATTTTAATACATGCATGTTGGTTGGCAAATATTGAAATTGCGATGATTAATACAAGGTTGACACCTTATGAGATGACGAATCAGATGAGGTCAATCGATGTACAATTGATTTTTTGTACCTTGCCACTGGAATTGCGAGGGTTTCAAATTGTATCGCTGGATGATATTGAATTCGCTGGAAGGGATATTACAACGAACGGTTTGTTGGACAACACAATGGGTATCCAATATGATACATCGAATGAAACTGTGGTGCCGAAAGAGTCGCCGTCCAACATATTAAATACATCATTTAATTTAGATGACATTGCATCAATTATGTTTACATCAGGGACAACGGGCCCTCAAAAAGCGGTGCCACAAACGTTTCGTAATCATTATGCCAGTGCAATCGGATGTAAAGAGAGCTTGGGATTTGATCGTGACACTAATTGGCTATCTGTCTTGCCGATTTATCATATTTCGGGTCTCAGTGTACTTTTAAGAGCTGTTATTGAAGGTTTTACTGTGCGCATTGTTGATAAATTCAATGCCGAACAAATTTTAACGATGATTAAAAATGAACGAATCACGCACATTTCGCTTGTGCCACAAACTTTAAATTGGCTTATGCAACAAGGTTTACATGAACCTTATAATTTACAAAAAATATTACTCGGCGGTGCTAAATTATCTGCCACTATGATAGAGACGGCATTACAATATAACCTGCCAATTTATAATTCATTTGGTATGACTGAGACATGTTCGCAATTTTTAACAGCAACACCGGAAATGTTGCATGCACGTCCTGACACTGTAGGGATGCCAAGTGCTAATGTTGACGTAAAAATTAAAAATCCTAATAAAGAAGGTCATGGAGAATTAATGATTAAAGGCGCCAATGTGATGAATGGATATTTGTATCCAACAGATTTAACGGGTACGTTTGAAAATGGTTATTTTAATACGGGTGACATTGCTGAAATAGATCATGAAGGTTATGTCATGATTTATGACCGACGTAAAGATTTAATTATTAGTGGCGGTGAAAATATTTATCCATATCAAATTGAAACGGTAGCGAAGCAATTTCCAGGTATCAGTGACGCAGTATGTGTAGGGCATCCTGATGATACTTGGGGCCAAGTGCCTAAATTATATTTTGTCAGTGAAAGTGACATTTCAAAGGCACAATTGATTGCATATTTATCACAACATTTAGCGAAATATAAAGTACCGAAACACTTTGAAAAGGTTGATATTTTACCTTATACATCAACAGGTAAATTACAAAGAAATAAGTTGTATAGAGGATGATTTGATGAAGTTGACAGCTTTGCATTTTTATAAATATAGTGAGCCATTTAAGTCACAAATTGTAACACCGAAAGTCACTTTAACGCATCGTGATTGTTTGTTTATCGAATTGATTGATGATAAAGGGAATAGATATTTCGGGGAATGTAACGCTTTTCAAACAGATTGGTATGATCATGAAACAATTGCTTCAGTGAAACATGTAATTGAGCAATGGTTCGAAGATAATAGAAATAAATCATTTGAAACGTATGAAGCAGCACTAAAATTAGTAGATTCATTGGAAAATACGCCTTCTGCAAGGGCAACTATTGTCATGGCATTGTATCAAATGTTTCATGTACTGCCTTCATTTTCAGTAGCATATGGAGCGACAGCGAGCGGCTTATCAAATAAACAACTAGAGTCATTGAAAGCAACAAAGCCGACTAGAATTAAATTAAAATGGACACCTCAAATCATGGATCAAATTAGAGTGTTACGAGAATTAGACTTTCACTTTCAATTGGTTATAGATGCAAATGAGTCCTTGAATCGTCAAGATTTCACACAGTTACAGTTATTAGCGCGTGAACAGGTTCTTTATATCGAAGAGCCATTTAAAGATATCTCCATGCTTGATGAAGTAGTGGATGGAACAATACCTCCAATTGCTCTAGATGAAAAGGCGACATCATTGTCGGACATAATTAATTTGATAGAATTATACAATGTGAAAGTTGTTGTATTAAAACCATTTCGTCTAGGTGGCATTGATAAAGTGCAAACGGCAATTGATACTTTGAAAAGTCATGGTGTAAAAGTGGTTATTGGCGGCATGTACGAATATGGTTTAAGCCGCTATTTTACAGCGATGCTTGCTCGTAAAGGTGATTATCCAGGAGATGTTACACCAGCAGGTTATTATTTTGATCAAGATGTGGTGGCGCATTCAGGCATATTAAAAGAGGGGCGACTCGAATTTCGCCCCCCTTTAGTGGATATAACTCAATTACAACCATATTAATGATTATGTTTATGTGAATGCTTGCTTGCTGACTTGTCTTTTTTTAACGGAACAGGGTCAAAGCCACCTTTATGAAGCGGATGACATTTTAAAATACGACGGATACCTAAATAAAGGCCTTTGAAAGCACCGTGGTATTGAATCGCTTCTCTAGTGTACTCTGAACATGTTGGATAAAAACGACAAGTTGGTGGAGTGAGTGGCGAAATGAAACGTTGATAAAAATGAATCATCGCCAAGAATATCTTTTTCATAATAAATGCCTCCAACAATAGTAATTAACTATTATATTAACATACAATGTAGGGATGTGATGCGCGTGAAGTTTAGGGATAAAGATAATCGTCAAGTTAATTTGACATTTAAAAAGGATAATGAGCTAGCAGATGGCAATCATGTGCTAGCTATTCCAACGTTTAAAAATCAATTGCTTTTTACCAAACATAATTTACGGGGCATTGAATTTCCTGGTGGTAAAAGGGAACGCGGGGAAAGTAGTGCTGAAGCAGTTACCCGTGAATTATATGAAGAAACAGGCGCCAAAGTTAAAAATATTCATTACATAGCACAATATACCATTGAAACACATGATCAAACTGATTTTGTAAAAGATGTATATTTTATCGAAGTTGAATCATTGGTAAGCAAGAACGATTATTTAGAAACAGCAGGGCCAGTGTTGTTTAACTGTATCAATGATATTGAACTCGCACAACGGAGTTTCTTACTGCAAGATAGTACCATTTTAAAATGCGTAGAGAGGGTGCAATCACTTGGATTTTATCAAACGTAAACGAATGCCAATTGAATCTTTTACGCATCAATTCGAAGAAATTACATATTTGTCAGATGACTTACAAGTAAAAGCTTTAATGATGACACCACATCATGAAGTAAATCGCATTGTAGTATATTTGCGAGGTGGCAAAGGTCAAGTAGGACGTGTGCGCGCAGGTAGATTAATGCAATTTTCAGATAGTCAAACTTTAGTGATTGGGCCATACTACCGAGGTAACAATGGGAGTGAAGGTAAAGACGAATTTTATCGTGGCGATTTAAATGATGTGACGCAACTATTAAGATTGCTACATGATAAATATCCACATGCATTTATCCACATGGTTGGTTTTTCGCGAGGTGGTTTACAAGGATTGTTGACATTTCAAGACTTACCAGTAACAAGTTATACAATCTGGGGTGGTGTCTCAGATATTGATTTAATGTATGAAGAACGTGTCGATTTAAGAGGCATGCTACGAAGAATGATTGGTCATCCGAAAAAAGATCGAGCGGCATATGAGGCACGCCAAGCGATTCCAAACATTAATGAAAACAGTCCGCCAATATTAATTGTACATGGAGGGAAAGACCAGCAAGTTGGTATTCATCATGCGTATTATTTAGCGGACCAACTAGAGTTAAAAGGTGCTACGCATGAAACATTTTATCAAATGGCAGAAGGACATGTGCCAAGACCACCAGCGATGGTTGAAACATTGACTTATATTAAAGAGTTTATGAACCAAGTTGAGTCGCATAGCTAGTATGAAACGTGGTGTGCGCATGGGAACTATCAAGCTTTGAAGATGTGTGATATACGTTGAATGAGGGGTATGCGCTTTCAATGAAAATGTGCTCCATGCAGATAACTGTATGTGCTTTTTGTGAATAGGAACAACTTGCGTTGAGTTAACGATAAGTACTTTATGCAAAGTGGGGCAACATGCATAGCGTAAGGAACCGGTACTTTATGTGAAGACGTGCTGCTTCCATTAAATGAGTGATGCGAGTTTGGCATGAAGGTCACCTTAAATGTGCATTGTTGTAATAAAATTGCCTATAAATTTTTAGCACATAAAATAAGAGGAGCCAACCATTGTTAGACTATAACAACGGTTGGCTCTTTAATTAGTATTCAAATTTATTTGTTGAAGCTACCTTTTTCAGCAATATGTTCAACTTTTTCACCAAATTTTTCGAAGTTCTTTTCAAAACGTTGAATTAAATCTTCTGCTTGTGCTTTATATTTCTCTTTGTCGCTCCAAGCATTAATTGGATTTAAAATTGTTTTCGGTACATCTTCAATTTCTACAGGAATGCTTAAACCAAACGTACTATCTTTTGTATATTCTGCATTTTTCAATTTGCCAGAAATCGCTTGGTTTACCATTTGACGTGTGTAATGTAAGCTGATTCTACGTCCTACACCATATTTTCCGCCAGTCCATCCAGTATTAACAAGATAAACATCAACATCATGTAAATCGATAAGTTCACCTAATAAATCAGCGTAAACAGTAGGGTGTAACGGGAAGAACGGTGCTCCGAAACATGTTGAGAATGATGGTTCAGGTTCTGTCACACCACGCTCTGTACCAGCTAATTTAGAAGTGAAACCACTCAAGAAATGATACATTGCTTGGTCTTTATTTAACTTTGAAATCGGTGGAATAACACCAAATGCATCCGCAGTTAAGAAAATAATTGTATTTGGATGTGCTGCTTTTGATGGTACTACAATATTGTCAATGTGATTAATTGGATAAGCGGCACGCGTGTTTTCTGTATAACGATTGTCTTCAAAGTCCACTGAACCATCTTCTGCAACTACAGTGTTCTCTAAAATTGCACCATATTTGATTGCGTCAAAAATCTGTGGTTCTTTTTCTTTGGAAAGATTAATTGCTTTTGCATAGCAGCCACCTTCGATATTAAAGACCCCGTTTTTATTCCAGCCGTGTTCATCATCACCGATTAGTTTACGGTGTGGGTCAGCCGATAAGGTTGTTTTACCAGTGCCAGATAGACCAAAGAATAATGCAACATCGCCTTTTTCACCAACGTTTGCTGAGCAATGCATGCTCATAATATCTTGCATCGGTAAGAGATAATTCATTACAGAGAAGATACCTTTTTTCATTTCACCAGCGTATTCAGTACCGCCGATTAAAATGACTTTGTGTTTAAATGAAATAATGACAAAGGTTTCAGATTTAGTACCATCAACTTCTGGATCTGCTTTAAAATGTGGTGCAGAAACGATAGTGAAGTTAGGTTTAATCTTTGTAGCTTCTTCTTTTGATTCAGGTCTAATAAACATATTTTTAGCAAATAAATTATGCCATGCTAATTCATTGATGACTGTAAGTTTTAACATTGTATCTTTATCGCTACCAGCGTAGCCTTTAAATACGTATAGTTCATCTTTTTTATCTAAATAGTCTAGTACTTTATGGTATAACTTCAAGAAAGTTTCTTCATCGATAGGTTGATTAATTTCTCCCCAATCAATGTTATCTCTATATGAAGGTTCAGAGACAAAAAATTTGTCTTTAGGCGAACGACCAGTATATTTTCCAGTACTTGCATTAACAGCACCAAGTTCTGTTAATACCCCTTCGTTATTGTCTAAGATTTTATTATAAAGTTGTGTCGTCGAAAGTTGAAAATGTGACGTTGGTTTTTTCAGTAATTTGTCAATTTTAGTTGTTTCAGTGTATGTGTCTACTGACATCCTAAATCCCTCCAAAGCGATAATTTAAATGTAAGCCTTTACATTTAATTAGTATAACACATTAACATAATTAATCTACAATATTTTACTGTAAATTTATTTGTGAAAAATTGACATTAATTCATTAATTAGGTACTATTATTTTTAACGGATTCTCTTATCCTGAGTGGTGGAGGGACATGGACCCAATGAAACCCAGCAACCTCTTTTTTTATAAAAGAAAGGTGCCAAACCGTTTGCAGACAAATAGGTCTGAACGATAAGAGCGAATGGACGTATTAGGCCTTCTCTCTATATTAATAGTTAGAAGGTCTTTTTTATTTAGCTCACAGAGAGAGAATTTTCGTAATATAAATTTAAAGGAGCAAACTATGTTAAATAACAAACGATTATTTACTTCAGAGTCTGTTACAGAAGGACACCCAGATAAAATCGCTGACCAAGTGTCAGATGCAATATTAGATGCTATTTTAAAAGACGACCCAAATGCACGTGTAGCTTGTGAAACAACTGTTACAACAGGTATGGCATTGATCGCCGGCGAAATTTCTACAACAACATATGTTGATATTCCGAAAGTTGTTAGAGAAACAATTAAAGAAATTGGATACACAAGAGCAAAATATGGTTATGATTATGAAACAATGGCAATTTTAACTGCGATTGATGAACAATCACCTGACATTGCACAAGGCGTGGATAAAGCATTAGAGTATCGTGATAAAGATAGCGAAGAAGAAATTGAAGCAACAGGTGCAGGTGACCAAGGTTTAATGTTTGGTTACGCAACGAATGAAACAGAAACGTACATGCCTCTAGCAATTTATTTATCACATCAATTGGCAAAACGTTTATCTGATGTGCGTAAAGATGGTACGTTAAATTATTTACGACCAGACGGTAAAGTTCAGGTCACTGTTGAATATGATGAAAATGATAACCCAGTACGTATTGATACGATTGTCGTATCAACACAACATGCTGAGGATGTGACACTTGAACAAATTCAAGAAGACATTAAAGCACATGTCATTTATCCAACTGTTCCAGAAAACTTGATTAATGAACAAACTAAATTCTACATCAATCCTACAGGACGCTTTGTAATCGGTGGACCTCAAGGTGATGCAGGATTAACAGGACGTAAAATCATTGTTGATACGTACGGTGGCTATGCACGTCATGGTGGCGGATGCTTCAGTGGTAAGGATCCTACAAAAGTAGACCGTTCAGCTGCATATGCTGCACGTTATGTGGCTAAAAATATTGTTGCAGCAGGTTTAGCAGATCAATGTGAAGTACAATTGGCATATGCGATTGGTGTTGCAGAACCAGTGTCAATTGCAATTGATACATTTGGAACAGGTAAAGTTTCTGAAGGACAACTTGTCGAAGCAGTTAGAAAACACTTTGACCTAAGACCTGCAGGTATTATTAAAATGCTTGATTTGAAACAACCGATTTACAAACAAACTGCTGCTTATGGTCATTTTGGACGTACAGATGTATTATTCCCATGGGAAAAATTAGACAAAGTGGAAGAATTAAAAGACGCAGTAAAATAATAAGATGAATTGAATATAGCTAAATAAAAGATTTTCGGTATATAAATGATAATATGTATCGAAAATCTTTAGCTTTTCTATTATAATTAAAGTTATTCATATATTAAAAAGGAGCGTTGTTGTGATGGATTTATCTTCACCGATAGTCATTGGACTCATTATTGCAGTAGTCATTGCATTAATCTTTTTTGTCCTTTTCTTAGTTGCCTTAGGTAGTAAGAAAAAAGTTAAGCGACAAACAGAAGAAAAGTATGAACAACAAGAACAAAACATTAAAAAGTCTCATGAAGAAGCTTTAGAGAAAGAGCGTATTCAAAATAAAAAGACAATTACAAAACAACAAGAAGATTATAATCACATGGTTAGTACAAAAGATCGTGAGATTGACGCGTTAAAATTGTTCTCGAAAAATCATAGTGAATATGTAACGGACATGAGATTAATTGGTATTCGTGAAAGATTAGTTAAAGAAAAACGAATTCGACCAGAAGATATGCACATTATGGCAAATATCTTTTTACCAAAGGATGGCTTTAATAATATTGAACGAATTAGTCATTTAGTATTAACAAGAACTGGTCTTTATATTATTGATTCTCAATTGTTAAAAGGTCATGTTTATAATGGTATTAGTGGCGGTCAATTTAAAGATTTACCACCAATGGAACAAGTATTTGATACATTGGATTTAGATAAATCTAGACCGCAAACTATTGTGATGGATCAAAATGATGACAAACGTTCATTATCATTTGTAAATTATTCAGATCAAATTGAGGCGATTAAACAATTGGCTGAAGACTTACAAAAAGAATTAGGTGCCAAATATACGCCAACTTCAATTTTATACTTTAATCCTAAAAATGAAGGCGATGTAACGATTTCAAATTATAATCAAAATAGTGCTGTCAAAGTGCTTGTCGGTGCTGAACAATTAGACGAGTTCTTTAACAAATTTGTATTCCATGGTCGTATTCAATACAACGTGGAAGACTTACAACAAATGATGGATAAAATTGAATCATTCAATTAAATGTTAGGCTGAAGTGATGACTATATGTTGTTACTTCGGCTTTTTTAGTTTGTCATAAATTAAACAGAATTACTTTTACAATTTGATTAATATTTGAGAGATATTACTAGAATTTTAGTGGTTGATTGCTCTAAGTGTTTTTTATCATGTATTCAACTCAGATTTGTTATGATAACAGGGTATAATACATCAAAAAGGTGAGGCGATATTTATGGAGGTTAAAACATTTTATAATGGAAACACGATGCCACAAATTGGTTTAGGGACATTTCGTGTGGAAAATGATGAAAATTGCATGGAAAGTGTTAAGTATGCCATTGAACAAGGATATCGTAGTATTGATACCGCAAAAGTTTATGGGAATGAAGAACAAGTAGGTGCTGGCATTCGTGCCGGATTGGAGTCAACTGGTATTGCTAGAGAAGACTTATTTATTACTTCAAAATTATATTTTGAGGATTTCGGTCGTGAAAATGTAGCAGCTGCTTACGAAGCTAGTTTATCTAGATTAGGTTTAAAATACTTAGATTTGTATCTAGTACATTGGCCAGGTACGAACGAAGCCGTAATGGTTGATACATGGAAAGGTATGGAAGATTTATATAAAAATAATAAAGTTAAAAATATAGGTGTCAGCAATTTTGAACCTGAACATTTGGAAGCTTTGTTGGCACAAGTGTCAATTAAACCTGTAATTAATCAAGTTGAATATCATCCATATTTAACCCAACATAAATTGAAATTATATTTGGCAGCACAACGTATCGTGATGGAATCTTGGTCACCATTGATGAATGCACAAATTTTAAATGATGAGACAATTAAAGACATTGCTCAAGAATTAGGAAAGTCACCTGCCCAAGTTGTTTTAAGATGGAATGTGCAGCATGGTGTGGTTACAATCCCTAAATCGGTAACACCAAACAGAATCTCTGAAAACTTCCAAATATTTGATTTCGAATTATCAGATGAACAAATGACGCGAATTGATGGTTTAAATCAAGATAAGAGAATTGGACCTGATCCAAAAACTTTTGAAGGATAGATTAAAATCGCTCAACTGATGAAAAGGTTAGATGAATTGTCAGGGCTTGGGACATTAAGTTCTTAGGCAATGTAAAAAAGCTGATTTCTATT
>ERZ1023480.17-NODE-17-length-52944-cov-558.248823_pt1 | contig 52944 bp, 41 predicted proteins | sample MGYA00380536_ERZ1023480 | MGnify/ENA primary metagenome ERZ1023480 (study PRJEB33173, sample SAMEA4830305) | metagenome | study: EMG produced TPA metagenomics assembly of the PRJEB25223 data set...
ATTAATAGAAATCAGCTTTTTTACATTGCCTAAGAACTTAATGTCCCAAGCCCTTATTTTTGTGCTAGAAAGTAATGCTTTACTATATTCAATGATTAGTAATGACTAACTTTCTAATTGTTTCATTGCGTAAGGTATTTCATTGATAAGTCTTGATGGTGGCACCACATACATATCTTTTGCAAGATTTTCGCCAATAAAACTATGTGTATATGTGGCACTCATAACCGCTTCTTTTAAGTTATCAAATTGACCAACAAAACTTGTAATCATACCAGCAAGTGTATCGCCCATACCACCAGTCGCCATTGCTGGGCTACCGATTGTCAATTTAAAGTCTTCATCTTTAAAGAAAATTTCAGTACCATGTTTTTTAAGTACAACAGTTGCGCCTAAACGATCAACTGCTTCACGATTACGCTCATATGTCTGTTCCTCAATAGGAATACCACTTAATCGTTCCCATTCTTTGAGGTGTGGTGTAAAGATCACACGACATGTAGGTAATTGCGGTTTCAGTTTACTAAAGATTGTAATCGCATCGCCGTCTACGATTAAATTTTGATGCGGTTGTATATTTTGTAGTAGGAATGTAATGGCATTATTTCCTTTGAAATCAACGCCAAGACCTGGACCAATTAGTATACTGTCAGTCATTTCAATCATTTTCGTCAACATTTTCGTATCATTAATATCAATAACCATCGCTTCTGGGCAACGAGAATGTAATGCTGAATGATTTGTTGGATGTGTAGCTACAGTGATTAAACCACTACCGCTAAATACACATGCACGAGCCGCTAACATAATGGCACCACCTAAGTTAGCAGATCCACCAATTAATAAAATTTTGCCATAATCACCTTTATGTGAATCTTCTTTACGCTTAGGAATGTTAATAGAATTTAACGTTTCCATAGTGATATAACCTCCCATGTAAAAGCCTTTTCCGAATTTATTCAATTTTAAAAATATATAGTAACTTTTAACAAAATGTATTATAAATTTCTGAATTCATTATTATTTGTCGTTAAATACAATAGAAAATACTATACCTGTATATGCAATTCGTCAATAGATAAATTATTAAATATGCTTACAACAATCTTAATATCCTTTAACGCACTACAATAGTGCTCTGATAATAGGTTATAAATGTACGTAAAACCATTGTTTCAATAAAAATGAAAACGTATACTTCAAGAAGGATGGGTTACTTAATATAAACAAGGGGGTAACATATATGACTTTATATTTAGATGGTGAAACACTAACAATTGAGGATATTAAATCATTTTTACAACAACAATCAAAGATTGAAATTATTGATGATGCGTTAGAACGTGTCAAAAAAAGTAGAGCGGTAGTTGAACGTATTATTGAAAATGAGGAAACGGTTTACGGTATTACTACAGGTTTTGGGTTATTTAGTGATGTACGTATAGACCCGACGCAATATAATGAATTACAAGTGAATCTGATACGCTCACATGCCTGTGGGCTAGGTGAGCCATTCTCAAAAGAAGTAGCATTAGTCATGATGATTTTACGATTGAATACATTATTAAAAGGTCATTCAGGTGCCACTTTAGAATTAGTGAGACAATTACAATTTTTTATAAATGAACGTATTATACCGATAATCCCACAGCAAGGCTCTCTCGGTGCATCAGGAGATTTAGCGCCATTATCACACTTAGCATTAGCATTAATTGGTGAAGGGAAAGTATTGTACAGAGGGGAAGAAAAGGATAGTGACGATGTATTAAGAGAATTAAATAGACAACCTTTGAACCTTCAGGCTAAAGAAGGTTTAGCATTGATTAATGGTACGCAAGCTATGACAGCTCAAGGTGTCATTAGTTATATAGAAGCAGAAGATTTAGGTTACCAATCTGAATGGATTGCTGCATTAACGCATCAGTCTCTTAATGGCATTATAGATGCATATCGACATGATGTGCACGCAGTTCGTAATTTTCAAGAACAGATTAATGTGGCAGCGCGTATGCGTGATTGGTTAGAAGGATCAACATTAACGACGCGACAAGCAGAAATACGTGTACAAGATGCATATACGTTGCGTTGTATACCACAAATCCATGGCGCGAGTTTTCAAGTATTCAATTATGTTAAACAGCAATTAGAATTTGAAATGAATGCGGCTAATGATAATCCACTTATATTTGAGGAAGCAAATGAAACGTTTGTTATTTCAGGTGGTAACTTCCATGGACAACCTATTGCTTTTGCATTAGATCATCTTAAATTAGGTGTAAGTGAATTAGCAAACGTATCGGAACGTCGTCTAGAGCGACTAGTAAATCCTCAATTAAATGGTGATTTACCAGCATTTCTTAGTCCAGAGCCAGGATTGCAAAGTGGCGCGATGATTATGCAATATGCTGCTGCAAGTCTCGTTTCTGAAAATAAAACTTTAGCGCATCCAGCGAGTGTTGATTCTATCACTTCATCTGCGAACCAAGAAGATCACGTATCTATGGGAACTACAGCTGCTAGACATGGTTATCAAATTATTGAAAATGCAAGACGTGTGCTGGCAATCGAATGTGTTATTGCATTACAAGCAGCAGAGTTAAAAGGTGTTGAAGGTTTATCACCAAAAACACGTCGTAAATATGAGGAGTTTCGAAGTATCGTGCCATCCATTACACATGACCGTCAATTTCATAAAGATATTGAAGCGGTTGCACAGTATTTAAAGCAATCAATTTATCAAACGACTGCATGTCACTAAATCGACATGAGTGATGTTTGAAATCGTTACTTGAAAAAGCAAATATAGTTTGCTATATTAAAATTAACTTAATAAGACATTGTTCGTAGGACAAGTAATATATAGTGTTCGATATCAGAGAGCTTGTGGTTAGTGTGAACAAGAATCAACATATATATGAATCTACCTACTTAATTTAAAAGAACAATCGGTGATAACCGTTATTTTAGTGAAGTGCAATTTAGGTTTAGTGTATCTTTATAACTTAAATTGTTAAATAGGGTGGCAACGCGTAGACCACGTCCCTTGTAGGGATGTGGTCTTTTTTTATTTTCTAAAAAATAAAGACGTACGTCATTCCATAATAAATGATAATTATTTGGGAAAGGATGAAGGTTAATGTTAGACATTAGATTATTCAGAAATGAGCCTGACACAGTTAAGAGCAAAATTGAATTACGTGGAGATGATCCAAAAGTTGTAGATGAAATTTTAGAATTGGATGAGCAACGACGTAAATTAATTAGTGCAACAGAAGAAATGAAAGCACGTCGTAATAAAGTAAGCGAAGAAATCGCATTAAAAAAACGTAATAAAGAAAATGCTGATGATGTGATTGCTGAAATGCGCACATTAGGTGACGATATTAAAGAAAAAGATAGTCAATTAAATGAAATTGATAATAAAATGACAGGTATCCTTTGTCGTATTCCAAATTTAATAAGTGATGATGTACCTCAAGGTGAATCTGATGAAGATAACGTTGAAGTTAAAAAGTGGGGTACACCACGTGAGTTTTCATTTGAACCAAAAGCACATTGGGATATTGTAGAAGAATTGAAAATGGCTGATTTTGATCGTGCAGCAAAAGTTTCAGGTGCGCGTTTTGTATATTTAACAAATGAAGGTGCGCAATTAGAGCGTGCTTTAATGAACTATATGATTACAAAACATACAACACAACATGGTTATACAGAAATGATGGTACCACAGCTTGTGAACGCAGATACAATGTATGGTACAGGTCAATTACCTAAATTTGAAGAAGATTTATTTAAAGTAGAAAAAGAAGGATTATATACAATTCCAACTGCTGAAGTACCATTAACGAATTTCTACCGTAATGAAATTATTCAACCAGGTGTACTTCCTGAAAAATTCACTGGTCAATCTGCATGTTTCCGTAGTGAAGCAGGATCAGCAGGTAGAGATACAAGAGGATTAATTCGTTTACATCAATTCGATAAAGTGGAAATGGTACGTTTTGAACAACCTGAAGATTCATGGAATGCTTTAGAAGAAATGACAACAAACGCAGAAGCAATTCTAGAAGAGTTAGGTTTACCATACCGTCGTGTTATTTTATGTACAGGTGATATTGGATTTAGTGCAAGCAAAACATATGATTTAGAAGTTTGGTTACCAAGCTACAATGATTATAAAGAAATTAGTTCATGCTCAAACTGTACGGATTTCCAAGCGCGTCGTGCTAACATCCGCTTCAAGCGTGACAAAGCAGCTAAACCAGAATTAGCACATACATTAAATGGTAGTGGTTTAGCAGTTGGACGTACATTTGCTGCTATTGTTGAAAATTACCAAAATGAAGATGGAACAGTAACAATTCCAGAAGCATTAGTACCATTTATGGGTGGTAAAACACAAATTTCAAAACCAGTTAAATAAAGGCTTTAGCTACAAGCTTTAAAAAGTATATATCTACGTATACTTAAAGCAAGGGCAAGATACTTTAAATAATATTTTAAAAAGTGGTGACGAAGCTGTCGCCACTTTTTTTGTGCTGTAAAAGTATAATAGTGAGCCAATGCACATAACAACAATAAATTAAGTTTGTGGTTTAATGGGGTGAACGCATTTCATTATAGCAACAATACGGGATAATTATGATGAACTAAAACAATCTAAAACGTAACAATTTTGAGCATCACTATTATAGGAAATTAAGCGATAAAATACTGATTTCGTTGATGTAGTATGAGTAATATCGATGGAGTAGGGTAGGGGGAGGGGATGATGATTATAAGGGAGTGGAACATGAATCAATATCCCAGACTCATCATTAGATATAAAAATTTATAAAATTAGTATTTAAAAACAACTACAATCCATAGAAAATATGGAGGTAGTCTTAAATAAAAAATTGAAAATTCTAAAAAATAAAAAGTTAATATGAAGCTGATTAAAGACTCCGGTATGTCTAACTTCAGACAAACCGGTGTCTAATGTTATTGCTTGTGATATAGAACTGTATTAGACTAGGTATATTATTTTTTTCGTAATTATATAAATATAAAGTGGCAAAGGAGGTAGTTGAGATGACAACACATTTAAGTTTTAGACAAGGCGTGCGAGAGTGTGTCCCAACATTATTGGGTTATGCCGGTGTTGGTATTTCATTTGGTATTGTGGCTTCGTCTCAAAACTTTAGTATTTTAGAAATTGTCTTGTTATGTCTTGTTATATATGCCGGTGCTGCGCAATTTATTATGTGCGCGTTGTTTATAGCAGGTACACCGATATCAGCGATTGTACTAACTGTATTTATCGTAAATTCAAGAATGTTCCTTTTAAGTATGTCGCTTGCACCAAACTTCAAGACATATGGGTTTTGGAACCGTGTTGGATTAGGTTCATTAGTAACTGACGAAACGTTTGGCGTCGCCATTACACCTTATTTAAAAGGAGAAGCTATCAATGATCGTTGGATGCATGGTCTTAACATTACAGCATATTTATTTTGGGCAATTTCATGTGTAGCTGGGGCTTTATTTGGCGAATATATCTCAAATCCGCAAACGCTAGGGTTAGATTTTGCTATCACGGCTATGTTTATCTTTTTGGCCATTGCGCAATTTGAATCAATTACTAAATCGCGATTAAGAATTTACATAGTACTCATTATTGCCGTCATAGTAATGATGTTATCGCTAAGTATGTTTATGCCTTCATATCTATCAATATTAATTGCAGCCACAATTTCAGCAGCGTTAGGAGTGATGATGGAACGATGATAACTCATATGAACATGTTAATACTTATTTTATTGTGTGGTATCGTAACGCTATTAATTCGAATTATACCTTTTATCATGATTTCAAAAGTGCAATTGCCTGATGTCGTGGTTCGATGGCTATCATTTATCCCAATCACACTATTTACGGCACTTGTCATAGACAGCATTATTCAACAGACGCCTCATGGTGAGGGGTATACATTAAACATCCCTTACATTATCGCGCTCATTCCGACGGTTATTTTATCTATAATCACGCGTAGTTTAACTATTACAATTATTAGTGGGATTGTTATCATGGCAGCATTACGATTTTTCTTTTAAAAATAACTGAAAATCATTGAACAGATATTTAAACTTAGGTAAACTGTTAGTAATCAGAAAATTCTGATATACAAATCGTCTATGTTAAGATTGGGAATCGTGTATACGTAAGCGATTTGGCTAACGCATGACAATGATAACAACATTTTAAATGATAAAGTAATTCATCACTGAATCTCAACTAACACATAACAATTTCATATTTCTTATTGTGAGAAGTTGAGGGACTTGGCCCTGTGATACTTCAGCAACCGACTTTATAGCACGGTGCTAAAACCAACGAGTTACTCGAATGATAAGTATAAAGACTTCTTACTTTTCAATAGGGTGAGAAGTTTTTTTGTTTAAGGAGGAAAGAACAATGACAAATTACACAGTAGATACTTTAAATTTAGGGAAATTTATTACAGAATCTGGGGAAGTCATAGATAACTTGCGTTTGAGATATGAGCATGTCGGTTATCATGGACAACCATTAGTTGTAGTTTGTCATGCATTAACTGGCAATCATTTAACATATGGAACAGATGATTATCCGGGTTGGTGGCGAGAAATTATTGATGGGGGATATATACCCATTCACGATTATCAATTTTTAACATTTGATGTTATTGGTAGTCCTTTCGGTTCAAGTTCACCTTTAAACGACCCTCATTTTCCTAAAAAATTAACATTAAGAGATATAGTCAGAGCGAATGAACGAGGTATACAAGCCCTTGGTTATGATAAGATTAATATTTTAATAGGGGGAAGTCTTGGAGGTATGCAAGCAATGGAACTACTTTACAATCAACAGTTTGAAGTAGATAAAGCCATTATCCTTGCTGCAACAAGTCGAACATCATCTTATAGTAGAGCTTTCAATGAAATTGCAAGGCAAGCCATTCATCTTGGTGGTAAGGAAGGTCTAAGTATTGCACGCCAATTAGGTTTTTTGACATATCGATCATCAAAAAGTTATGATGAACGTTTCACGCCGGATGAAGTAGTCGCATACCAACAACATCAAGGTAATAAATTTAAAGAACATTTTGATTTGAATTGTTATCTGACACTGCTAGATGTATTGGATAGTCACAACATTGACCGAGGTCGCACAGACGTAACGCATGTTTTTAAAAATTTAGAAACAAAAGTGTTAACGATGGGGTTCATAGATGATTTGCTATATCCGGATGATCAAGTTCGTGCATTAGGTGAACGTTTTAAATATCATCGTCATTTCTTCGTGCCTGATAATGTTGGGCATGATGGATTCCTACTAAACTTTAGTACCTGGGCACCTAACTTATATCATTTCTTAAATTTAAAGCATTTTAAGCGTAAGTAATAATATGTATATATTTTCAAAAAATGAAGCCACTAAATCACAGTTATCATATTCAAAGACATCTAGAGTACATGAGAGTGGAAATGAATTGTAAATCTAAATCAAGCTTGATTGCTATGTAGTGGGATTAAATAATCATGTTGAAAATGAAAGCACACAAAAGCGATTCAAATGAGTATGTTAATTACTTATAAAACATGAAAGTTATTATTCAATTAAATGAAATAGAAGCATACAATCTATAAATTGTTAAATTCCATTAAAGAGGTTAAAATAATAGCTATAGTTAAAAATATGGGAGTGGCTTATGTGTTTTCAAAAATACAACCTAAAGCAACAATAATTGCAACGATTGCGTTGGTATTTGTCGCTTTAGCTTTATATCTAGTGCCTGGTTTAGGACTAATATTTGCATTATTTGCAACCATACCAGGTATCGTTTTATGGAATAAATCAATACAATCTTTCGGGATTAGTGCACTTATTACAGTAATTATAACAACTGTTTTAGGTAATACTTTCGTTTTAAGTGCCATCATATTAGTCTTAATTGCAAGTTTAATTATTGGTCAATTGCTCAAAGAAAGAACGTCTAAAGAAAGAATATTATACGTAACAACAGTAGCGATGAGCTTAATTTCATTAATCGCTTTTATGTTACTACAAACATTCGGAAGGATTCCACCATCAGCGAGCATAGTAAAACCTTTCAAGCAAACATTACATGAAGCGATTACGATGAGCGGTGCCGATGCGAATATGACCCAAATATTAGAAGAAGGGTTTAGACAAGCGACCGTTCAATTACCAGGTTTCATCATTATCATTACATTTTTAATCGTCTTAATTAACTTAATCGTTACATTTCCGATTTTACGAAAATTTAAAATCGCTACACCTGTATTTAAGCCACTTTTCGCGTGGCAAATGAGCGGTATTTTATTATGGATATACATTATTGTTATCATATGTTTATTATTTACAGGTCAACCGAGTGTGTTCCAGAGCATTCTTTTAAACTTCCAACTTGTGTTATCATTAGTAATGTATATTCAAGGTTTAAGTGTTATTCATTTCTTTGGTAAAGCGAAAGGTTTGCCGAATGCAGTAACGATTTTACTATTGGTTATCGGTACAATACTGACACCTACGACACATATTGTAGGACTACTTGGTGTTATCGATTTAAGTTTGAATTTGAAGCGAATCATGAAAAATAATTCTAAAAAGTGAATAGAGGTGGAATAATGAATCGGCAGTCCACTAAGAAAGCTTTACTAATACCATTTGTCATCATGATCATCACAGCAATTGTTTTAATGGGTGTATGGTTTATCTTTAATAGTCTTATAGCACTAATTGCATCTATCGTTCTTGTCGTGATGATTATTGTTAGCATCATTTTATTCAGACAAGCTTTAATGAAAATGGATAGTTATGTAGATGGTTTGAGTGCTCAAATTTCAACAACAAATAATAAAGCAATCAAACATTTACCAATTGGTATCATTGTTTTAGATGAAAATGATCACATCGAATGGGTTAACCAATTTATGACAGATCATATGGAAGCAAATGTCATTTCTGAATCTGTAAATGAAGTATTTCCAAACATTTTAAAGCAATTAGATAGAGTGAAATCCGTTGAAATAGAATATAATCAGTATCATTTCCAAGTACGTTATTCTGAGAATGATCACTGCCTCTATTTCTTTGATATAACTGAACAAGTACAAACAAATGAACTATATGAAAATTCTAAACCAATCATTGCGACATTATTTTTAGATAACTACGATGAGATTACTCAAAATATGAATGATACGCAGCGTTCGGAAATCAATTCAATGGTAACGCGTGTTATTAGTCGATGGGCAACTGAGTATAATATATTCTTTAAAAGGTATAGTTCTGATCAATTCGTAGCCTATTTAAATCAAAAAATATTAGCTGACTTAGAAGAATCTAAATTTGATATCTTGAGTCAATTACGTGAAAAAAGTGTTGGTTATCGTGCCCAATTAACATTAAGTATCGGTGTTGGTGAAGGCACTGAAAATTTAATCGACTTAGGTGAATTATCACAATCAGGCCTAGACTTAGCATTAGGACGCGGTGGCGACCAAGTTGCAATTAAAAGTATTAATGGTAATGTGCGCTTCTATGGCGGTAAGACTGACCCGATGGAGAAACGTACTCGTGTAAGAGCACGTGTGATCTCACATGCGTTAAAAGATATCCTTGCAGAGGGTGACAAAGTCATTATCATGGGACATAAACGTCCTGACTTAGATGCAATTGGTGCAGCAATCGGTGTGTCTAGATTTGCAATGATGAATAATTTAGAAGCATACATCGTATTAAATGAGACTGACATTGATCCAACATTACGACGCGTGATGAACGAAATAGATAAAAAGCCAGAGCTAAGAGAGCGATTTATTACATCAGATGATGCTTGGGATATGATGACATCTAAGACAACCGTAGTGATTGTTGATACGCATAAACCGGAACTGGTTTTAGATGAAAATGTCTTAAATAAAGCAAACCGTAAAGTTGTTATCGATCATCATAGACGTGGTGAAAGCTTCATCTCTAATCCATTGTTGATATATATGGAACCATACGCAAGTTCGACAGCTGAATTGGTAACAGAGTTACTGGAATATCAACCAACAGAACAACGTTTAACACGTCTTGAATCAACAGTGATGTATGCAGGTATTATTGTAGATACAAGAAACTTTACATTACGAACAGGATCAAGAACATTCGATGCAGCGAGTTATTTACGTGCACATGGTGCAGATACGATTTTAACGCAACATTTCTTAAAAGATGATGTGGATACTTACATTAATCGATCTGAATTAATTCGAACTGTAAAAGTTGAAGATAATGGCATAGCCATTGCGCATGGTTCAGACGATAAAATTTATCATCCAGTAACAGTTGCACAAGCAGCAGATGAACTGTTAAGTTTAGAAGGTATTGAAGCATCATATGTTGTTGCTAGACGTGAAGATAATCTGATTGGTATATCTGCGCGTTCACTCGGTTCAGTAAATGTCCAGTTAACAATGGAAGCACTTGGTGGCGGTGGACATTTAACCAATGCGGCAACACAACTTAAAGGTGTGACAGTCGAAGAGGCGATAGCACAATTACAACAAGCAATTACAGAACAATTAAGTAGGAGTGAAGATGCATGAAAGTAATTTTTACACAAGATGTTAAAGGTAAAGGTAAAAAAGGTGAAGTTAAAGAAGTACCAGTAGGTTATGCAAATAACTTCTTATTGAAAAAGAATTATGCTGTAGAAGCAACACCAGGTAACCTTAAACAATTAGAGTTACAGAAAAAACGTGCAAAACAAGAACGCCAACAAGAAATTGAAGATGCTAAAGCATTAAAAGAAACGTTATCAAACATTGAAGTTGAAGTATCAGCAAAAACTGGTGAAGGTGGTAAATTGTTTGGATCAGTAAGTACAAAACAAATTGCCGAAGCACTAAAAGCACAACATGATATTAAAATTGATAAACGTAAAATGGATTTACCAAATGGAATTCATTCCCTAGGATATACGAATGTACCTGTTAAATTAGATAAAGAAGTTGAAGGTACAATTCGCGTACACACAGTTGAACAATAAAGTTGGATTGAAATAAGAGGTGTAACCATTCATGGATAGAATGTATGAGCAAAATCAAATGCCACATAACAATGAAGCTGAACAGTCTGTCTTAGGTTCAATTATTATAGATCCAGAATTGATTAATACTACTCAGGAAGTTTTGCTTCCTGAGTCGTTTTATAGGGGTGCCCATCAACATATTTTCCGTGCAATGATGCACTTAAATGAAGATAATAAAGAAATTGATGTTGTAACATTGATGGATCAGTTATCAAGTGAAGGTACGTTGAATGAAGCGGGTGGCCCGCAATATCTTGCAGAGTTATCTACAAATGTACCAACGACGCGAAATGTTCAGTATTATACTGATATCGTTTCTAAGCATGCATTAAAACGTAGATTGATTCAAACTGCAGATAGTATTGCCAATGATGGATATAATGATGAACTTGAACTAGATGCGATTTTAAGTGATGCAGAACGTCGAATTTTAGAGCTGTCATCTTCTCGTGAAAGCGATGGCTTTAAAGACATTCGAGACGTCTTAGGACAAGTGTATGAAACAGCTGAAGAGCTTGATCAAAATAGTGGTCAAACACCAGGTATACCTACAGGGTATCGAGATTTAGACCAAATGACAGCAGGGTTCAACCGAAATGATTTAATTATCCTTGCAGCGCGTCCATCTGTAGGTAAGACTGCGTTCGCACTTAATATTGCACAAAAAGTTGCAACGCATGAAGATATGTATACAGTTGGTATTTTCTCACTAGAGATGGGTGCTGATCAGTTAGCCACACGTATGATTTGTAGTTCTGGTAATGTTGACTCAAACCGCTTAAGAACGGGTACTATGACTGAGGAAGATTGGAGTCGTTTTACTATAGCGGTAGGTAAATTATCACGTACGAAGATTTTTATTGATGATACACCGGGTATTCGAATTAATGATTTACGTTCTAAATGTCGTCGATTAAAGCAAGAACATGGCTTAGACATGATTGTGATTGACTACTTACAGTTGATTCAAGGTAGTGGTTCACGTGCGTCCGATAACAGACAACAGGAAGTTTCTGAAATCTCTCGTACATTAAAAGCATTAGCCCGTGAATTAGAATGTCCAGTTATCGCATTAAGTCAGTTATCTCGTGGTGTTGAACAACGACAAGATAAACGTCCAATGATGAGTGATATTCGTGAATCTGGTTCGATTGAGCAAGATGCTGATATCGTTGCGTTCTTATACCGTGATGATTACTATAACCGTGGTGGCGATGAAGATGATGACGATGATGGTGGTTTCGAGCCACAAACGAATGATGAAAACGGTGAAATTGAAATTATCATTGCTAAGCAACGTAACGGTCCAACAGGCACAGTTAAGTTACACTTTATGAAACAATATAATAAATTTACCGATATCGATTATGCACATGCAGATATGATGTAAAAAAGTTTTTCCGTACAATAATCATTATGATGATAAAATTGTACGGTTTTTATTTTATTCTGAACGGGTTGATATATGTTAAGTTTGTGTATTGAAAGTGATAAATTAGTACTGTCAACGCCTCTGTTAAAGGGTTTTTAGGACGTTGAAGACGATTTGTTAAAATGATTTTTCTTTTAAAAAGGTCGAAAATCAATGTTCGATTTTTATTTGCATTATGGTCTCGATATTGGTAGAATATCAAATGGTTAAATGAGAAAAACTTGGAGGTGCTCACATGTCATCAATCGTAGTAGTTGGGACACAATGGGGAGACGAAGGAAAAGGAAAAATAACGGATTTCTTGGCAGAACAGTCAGATGTTATCGCGCGTTTTTCAGGTGGTAATAATGCAGGCCATACCATTCAATTTGGCGGAGAAACATATAAATTACATTTAGTACCATCTGGTATCTTTTACAAAGACAAATTAGCGGTAATCGGTAACGGTGTCGTTGTTGATCCAGTTGCACTATTGAAAGAATTAGACGGATTAAATGAACGTGGCATTCCTACAAGTAATTTACGTATATCTAATCGTGCACAAGTGATTTTACCATATCACTTAGCACAAGATGAATATGAAGAACGTTTACGCGGTGACAATAAGATTGGTACAACTAAAAAAGGTATCGGTCCAGCATATGTAGACAAAGTTCAACGTATCGGTATTCGTATGGCAGATTTACTTGAAAAAGAAACATTCGAAAGATTATTAAAATCAAACATTGAATATAAACAAGCATATTTCAAAGGTATGTTTAACGAAACATGTCCATCATTTGATGATATCTTTGAAGAATACTATGCTGCAGTTCAACGTTTAAAAGAATTTGTAACAGACACATCAAAAATCTTAGACGATGCATTTGTAGCAGATGAAAAGGTACTTTTCGAAGGTGCGCAAGGTGTAATGTTAGATATCGACCATGGTACATACCCATTCGTTACATCAAGTAATCCAATTGCAGGTAACGTTACTGTTGGTACAGGTGTAGGTCCTACATTCGTTTCAAAGGTAATTGGTGTATGTAAAGCTTATACATCACGTGTTGGTGATGGTCCATTCCCTACTGAATTATTCGATGAAGATGGACATCATATTAGAGAGGTTGGTCGTGAATACGGTACAACAACAGGACGTCCACGTCGTGTAGGTTGGTTTGATTCAGTTGTATTACGTCACTCTCGTCGTGTAAGTGGTATTACAGATTTATCTATTAACTCAATCGATGTTTTAACAGGCCTAGACACAGTGAAAATCTGTACAGCTTATGAATTAGACGGTAAAGAAATTACTGAGTACCCAGCAAACTTAGATCAATTAAAACGTTGTAAACCAATCTTTGAAGAGTTACCAGGTTGGACAGAAGACGTAACAAGTGTGCGTACTTTAGAAGAATTACCTGAAAATGCACGTAAATATTTAGAGCGTATTTCAGAATTATGTAATGTACAAATTTCTATCTTCTCAGTTGGTCCAGATAGAGAACAAACAAACCTATTAAAAGAATTGTGGTAGAACTTTATATAAGTCATACGCAATGATTATAAATACATGAGCCTTCTATCTTTATTGGTAGGAGGCTTTTGCTTTGTTTGCTTCTGTATCGATTCGATTATTTAGATAAAAATTACTAACGTAAAGGTGATATTTGCTAGTCATAATTTAAAAGATTAGATGATATTTAACGAAATTAAGAAGAAATACTTGAATGTAATAAGTCTGATGTCGAAAATAGCTATTAAAATAGAGTAGACGTAAGTGTAAATGAAAGTACCTAAAATAGAAAAATTTCAAAAATAGCGTAATTATTATAATAAATAGACTGCCAATAAAATGCAATTTTTCACTTATAACATTCTTCAAAAAATAATAGCAAAATTATGTAAAAAATATCTTGTCATGGCAAGATTGGCTGTGCTATAATCTATCTTGTGCTTAAGAACGGCTCCTTGGTCAAGCGGTTAAGACACCGCCCTTTCACGGCGGTAACACGGGTTCGAGTCCCGTAGGAGTCACCATTTTTTAGGTCTCGTAGTGTAGCGGTTAACACGCCTGCCTGTCACGCAGGAGATCGCGGGTTCGATTCCCGTCGAGACCGTACAAATGCCTATCCAAGAGGATAGGCATTTTTTTGCGTTTAATATTATATTAATAAAAGATATATGGACGAATGATAATCATATTGATTTATCTGTTCGTCCATTTTCTTTATAATGTATGAACCTCAAGTAACTTAGTGGTTGGATATGAAAGATAAACGTAGACAATAAAATCTTTATTAGACGTACAAACATATGCTACTGTCAACATATTTCTTCGTTGTGATATGCCACCAATCCTCCATAACATCAATTGTTAAAGTAACGAATAATGATATTTATTTTCTGAGCAATGACGTGCAACTAGAAGTTGCCATTACCCTAATTTTATTATTGGAATAGAGACCTCATCATTGTGTTAAATATCATTGTCACAATCCGCCGTGAGAAACTAATAAAAAATATTAATATATAAGTTTATATTGGAAAATAGAATTAATAGCTTATAAATGGTAAATTATATAATAGGTTACTATACGTTATAAGACGGAAAATGCGCACAATAACAAAAATAGTAAGCGACATCCTGTGATTTTTTACACAAACATAAACGATAAAGAACAAAAAATGATAAAATAATATTAATGATTTAAGAAAAGAGGTTTATGCAAATGGCTAGAAAAGTTGTTGTAGTTGATGATGAAAAACCGATTGCTGATATTTTAGAATTTAACTTAAAAAAAGAAGGATACGATGTGTACTGTGCATACGATGGTAATGATGCAGTCGACTTAATTTATGAAGAAGAACCAGACATCGTATTATTAGATATCATGTTACCTGGTCGTGATGGTATGGAAGTATGTCGTGAAGTGCGCAAAAAATACGAAATGCCAATTATAATGCTTACTGCTAAAGATTCAGAAATTGATAAAGTGCTTGGTTTAGAACTAGGTGCAGATGACTATGTAACGAAACCGTTTAGTACGCGTGAATTAATCGCACGTGTGAAAGCGAACTTACGTCGTCATTACTCACAACCAGCACAAGACACTGGAAATGTAACGAATGAAATCACAATTAAAGATATTGTGATTTATCCAGACGCATATTCTATTAAAAAACGTGGCGAAGATATTGAATTAACACATCGTGAATTTGAATTGTTCCATTATTTATCAAAACATATGGGACAAGTAATGACACGTGAACATTTATTACAAACAGTATGGGGCTATGATTACTTTGGCGATGTACGTACGGTCGATGTAACGATTCGTCGTTTACGTGAAAAGATTGAAGATGATCCGTCACACCCTGAATATATTGTGACGCGTAGAGGCGTTGGATATTTCCTCCAACAACATGAGTAGAGGTCGAAACGAATGAAGTGGCTAAAACAACTACAATCCCTTCATACTAAACTTGTAATTGTTTATGTATTACTGATTATCATTGGTATGCAAATTATCGGGCTGTATTTTACAAATAACCTTGAAAAAGAGCTGCTTGATAATTTTAAGAAGAATATTACGCAGTACGCGAAACAATTAGAAATTAGTATTGAAAAAGTATATGACGAAAAGGGCTCCGTAAATGCACAAAAAGATATTCAAAATTTATTAAGTGAGTATGCCAACCGTCAAGAAATTGGAGAAATTCGTTTTATAGATAAAGACCAAATTATTATTGCGACGACGAAGCAGTCTAACCGGAGTCTAATCAATCAAAAAGCGAATGATAGTTCTGTCCAAAAAGCACTATCACTAGGACAATCAAACGATCATTTAATTTTAAAAGATTATGGCGGTGGTAAGGACCGTGTCTGGGTATATAATATCCCAGTTAAAGTCGATAAAAAGGTAATTGGTAATATTTATATTGAATCAAAAATTAATGACGTTTATAACCAATTAAATAATATAAATCAAATATTCATTGTTGGTACAGCTATTTCATTATTAATCACAGTCATCCTAGGATTCTTTATAGCGCGAACGATTACCAAACCAATCACCGATATGCGTAACCAGACGGTTGAAATGTCCAGAGGTAACTATACGCAACGTGTGAAGATTTATGGTAATGATGAAATTGGCGAATTAGCTTTAGCATTTAATAACTTGTCTAAACGTGTACAAGAAGCGCAGGCTAATACTGAAAGTGAGAAACGTAGACTGGACTCAGTTATCACCCATATGAGTGATGGTATTATTGCAACAGACCGCCGTGGACGTATTCGTATCGTCAATGATATGGCACTTAAGATGCTTGGTATGGCGAAAGAAGACATCATTGGATATTACATGTTAAGTGTATTAAGTCTTGAAGATGAATTTAAACTTGAAGAAATTCAAGAGAATAATGATAGTTTCTTATTAGATTTAAATGAAGAAGAAGGTCTAATCGCACGTGTTAACTTTAGTACGATTGTGCAGGAAACAGGATTTGTAACTGGTTATATCGCTGTGTTACATGACGTTACTGAACAACAACAAGTTGAACGTGAACGTCGTGAATTTGTTGCCAATGTATCACATGAGTTACGTACACCTTTAACTTCTATGAATAGTTACATTGAAGCACTTGAAGAAGGTGCATGGAAAGATGAGGAACTTGCGCCACAATTTTTATCTGTTACCCGTGAAGAAACAGAACGAATGATTCGACTGGTCAATGACTTGCTACAGTTATCTAAAATGGATAATGAGTCTGATCAAATCAACAAAGAAATTATCGACTTTAACATGTTCATTAATAAAATTATTAATCGACATGAAATGTCTGCGAAAGATACAACATTTATTCGAGATATTCCGAAAAAGACGATTTTCACAGAATTTGATCCTGATAAAATGACGCAAGTATTTGATAATGTCATTACAAATGCGATGAAATATTCTAGAGGCGATAAACGTGTCGAGTTCCACGTGAAACAAAATCCACTTTATAATCGAATGACGATTCGTATTAAAGATAATGGCATCGGTATTCCTATCAATAAAGTCGATAAGATATTCGACCGATTCTATCGTGTAGATAAGGCGCGTACGCGTAAAATGGGTGGTACTGGATTAGGACTAGCCATTTCGAAAGAGATTGTGGAAGCGCACAATGGTCGTATTTGGGCAAACAGTGTAGAAGGTCAAGGTACATCTATCTTTATCACACTTCCATGTGAAGTCATTGAAGACGGTGATTGGGATGAATAATAAGGAGCATATTAAATCTGTCATTTTAGCGCTACTTGTCTTGATGAGTGTCGTATTGACATATATGGTATGGAACTTTTCTCCTGATATTGCAAATGTCGACAATACAGATAGTAAGAAGAGTGAAACGAAACCTTTAACGACACCTATGACAGCCAAAATGGATACAACTATTACGCCATTTCAGATTATTCATTCGAAAAATGATCATCCAGAAGGTACGATCGCGACGGTTTCTAATGTGAATAAGCTGACGAAACCTTTAAAAAATAAAGAAGTGAAGTCCGTGGAACATGTTCGTCGTGATCATAACTTGATGATTCCTGATTTGAGCAGTGATTTTACATTATTCGATTTTACGTATGATTTACCGTTATCAACATATCTTGGTCAAGTACTGAACATGAATGCGAAAGTACCAAATCATTTCAATTTCAATCGTTTGGTCATAGATCATGATGCTGATGATAATATCGTGCTTTATGCTATAAGCAAAGATCGCCACGATTACGTAAAATTAACAACTACAACGAAAAATGATCATTTTTTAGATGCATTAGCAGCAGTGAAAAAAGATATGCAACCATACACAGATATCATCACAAACAAAGATACGATTGATCGTACGACGCATGTTTTTGCACCAAGTAAACCTGAAAAGTTAAAAACATATCGCATGGTATTTAACACGATTAGTGTTGAGAAAATGAATGCTATACTATTTGACGATTCAACCATCGTTCGTAGTTCAAAGAGTGGTGTTACAACCTACAACAATAATACAGGTGTCGCAAACTATAACGATAAAAATGAAAAATATCATTATAAAAACCTGTCCGAAGATGAAGCAAGTTCCAGCAAAATGGAAGAAACGATTCCAGGAACCTTTGATTTTATTAATGGTCATGGTGGTTTCTTAAACGAAGACTTCAGATTGTTTAGTACGAATAATCAGTCAGGCGAGTTAACATATCAACGTTTCCTTAACGGTTATCCAACGTTTAATAAAGAAGGATCTAATCAAATTCAAGTCACTTGGGGTGAAAAAGGCGTCTTTGATTATCGTCGTTCGTTATTGCGCACCGACGTTGTGTTAAATAGTGAGGATAATAAAACGTTGCCGAAATTAGAGTCTGTACGTTCAAGCTTAGCGAACAATAGTGATATTAATTTTGAAAAAGTAACAAACATCGCTATCGGTTACGAAATGCAGGATAACTCAGATCATAATCACATTGAAGTGCAGATTAACAGTGAACTCGTACCGCGTTGGTATGTAGAATATGATGGCGAATGGTATGTTTATAACGATGGGAGGCTTGAATAAATGAACTGGAAACTGACAAAGACACTTTTCATTTTCGTGTTTATTCTTGTCAACATCGTGTTAGTATCGATTTATGTTAATAAAGTCAATCGCTCACACATTAATGAAGTCGAGAGTAACAATGAAGTTAATTTTCAGCAAGAAGAAATTAAAGTACCGGCTAGTATATTGAATAAATCAGTTAAAGGTATAAAATTAGAGCAAATTACAGGGCAATCAAAAGACTTTAGTTCTAAAGCTAAGGGCGATTCGGATTTGACCACATCAGATGGTGGAAAATTATTGAATGCGAACATTAGTCAATCGGTAAAGGTCAGTGACAATAACTTAAAAGATTTGAAAGATTATGTTAACAAACGTGTGTTCAAAGGTTCAGAATATCAATTAAGTGAAATTAGTTCGGGTTCTGTAAAATACGAACAAACGTATGATAATTTCCCGATTTTGAACAATAGTAAAGCGATGTTGAACTTTAATATAGAAGATAACAAAGCGGCTAGTTATAAACAATCAATGATGGATGACATTAAGCCCACTGATGGTGCAGATAAGAAGCATCAAGTTATTAGTGTGAGAAAAGCAATCGAGGCATTATATTATAATCGTTACTTGAAAAAAGGTGATGAAGTCATTAATGCTAGACTTGGTTACTATTCAGTCGTGAATGAAACGAATGTTCAATTGTTACAACCAAACTGGGAAATTAAAGTGAAGCATGACGGTAAGGACAAAACGAATACTTACTATGTCGAAGCGACAAATAATAACCCTAAAATTATTAATCATTAATATGAATCGTAATAAGCTAGCATTGCAAGCTCATCATATGTGAGAAGCAGTGCTAGCTTTTTGCTGGTACGGTTTATTATGGCTGACAGGCGACATTTCTGCGTCTCTAATGTGCGCATTTATTCATATTTTAAGTAGAACCGCATTTTAAAATTAACGTAACTGCTATTTTAAAAACTTTAGTATTTGTCTAATCATTGTTATAATAATTAAGAAATTCATTGCACGTGATTATCAAAATTTAAATATAAGAAACCGGTCGATGAACTAAAGTTACATAATAGGAAAGGTATACAAAACAGCTAATATACTGATAGTTTCTGTAGGGAAAATCGTATATTTGCACTGATGTATATTGCAGTCATATAGAGAGATTGACTGTTTAAAGAGAAAGGATGAGCCGCTTGATACGCATGAGTGTATTAGCAAGTGGTAGTACAGGTAACGCCACTTTTGTAGAAAATGAAAAAGGTAGTCTATTAGTTGATGTTGGTTTGACTGGCAAGAAAATGGAAGAATTGTTTAGTCAAATTGACCGTAATATTCAAGATTTAAATGGTATTTTAGTAACCCATGAACATATTGATCATATTAAAGGATTAGGTGTTTTGGCGCGTAAATATCAATTGCCAATTTATGCGAATGAAAAGACTTGGCAGGCAATTGAAAAGAAAGATAGTCGCATCCCTATGGATCAGAAATTCATTTTTAATCCTTATGAAACAAAATCTATTGCAGGTTTCGATGTTGAATCGTTTAACGTGTCACATGATGCAATAGATCCGCAATTTTATATTTTCCATAATAACTATAAGAAGTTTACGATTTTAACGGATACGGGTTACGTGTCTGATCGTATGAAAGGTATGATACGTGGCAGCGATGCGTTTATTTTTGAGAGTAATCATGACGTCGATATGTTGAGAATGTGTCGTTATCCATGGAAGACGAAACAACGTATTTTAGGTGATATGGGACATGTATCTAATGAGGATGCGGGTCATGCGATGACAGACGTGATTACAGGTAACACGAAACGTATTTACTTATCGCATTTATCACAAGATAATAACATGAAAGATTTGGCGCGTATGAGTGTTGGTCAAGTATTGAACGAACACGATATTGATACGGAAAAAGAAGTATTGCTATGTGATACGGATAAAGCTATTCCAACGCCAATATATACAATATAAATGAGAGTCACCCTATAAAGTTCCGCATTGCTGTGAGACGACTTTATCGGGTGCTTTTTTATGTTGTTGGTGGGAAATGGCTGTTGTTGAAATTAAGGTTCTAGTTGAAATGTGTAAAATAATTCGATATTAAATGTAATTTATAAATAATTTACATAAAATCAAACATTTTAATATAAGGATTATGATAATATATTGGTGTATGACAGTTAATGGAGGGAACGAAATGAAAGCTTTATTACTTAAAACAAGTGTATGGCTCGTTTTGCTTTTTAGTGTAATGGGATTATGGCATGTCTCGAACGCGGCTGAGCAGCATACACCAATGAAAGCACATGCAGTAACAACGATAGACAAAGCAACAACAGATAAGCAACAAGTACCGCCAACAAAGGAAGCGGCTCATCATTATGGTGAAGAAGCGGCAACCCACGTATCAGCATCAGCGCAGGGAACAGCTGATGATACAAACAACAAAGTAACATCCAACGCACCATCTAACAAACCATCTACAGCAGTTTCAACAAAAGTAAACGAAACACGCGACGTAGATACACAACAAGCCTCAACACAAAATCCAACTCACACAGCAACATTCAAATTATCAAATGCTGAAACAGCATCACTTTCACCACGAATGTTTGCTGCCAATGCACCACAAACAACAACACATAAAATATTACATACAAATGATATCCATGGCCGACTAGCCGAAGAAAAAGGGCGTGTCATCGGTATGGCTAAATTAAAAACAGTAAAAGAACAAGAAAAGCCTGATTTAATGTTAGACGCAGGAGACGCCTTCCAAGGTTTACCACTTTCAAACCAGTCTAAAGGTGAAGAAATGGCTAAAGCGATGAATGCAGTAGGTTATGATGCTATGGCAGTCGGTAACCACGAATTTGACTTTGGATACGACCAGTTGAAAAAGTTAGAGGGTATGTTAGACTTCCCGATGCTAAGTACTAACGTTTATAAAGATGGAAAACGCGCATTTAAGCCTTCAACGATTGTAAAGAAAAATGGTATTCGTTATGGAATTATTGGCGTAACGACACCAGAAACAAAGACGAAAACAAGACCTGAAGGCATTAAAGGTGTTGAATTTAGAGATCCATTACAAAGTGTGACAGCAGAAATGATGCGTATTTATAAAGACGTAGATACATTTGTTGTTATATCACATTTAGGGATTGATCCATCAACACAAGAAACATGGCGTGGTGATTACTTAGTGAAACAATTAAGTCAAAATCAACAATTGAAGAAACGTATTACAGTCATTGATGGTCATTCACATACCGTACTTCAAAATGGTCAAATTTATAACAATGATGCATTAGCACAAACAGGTACAGCACTTGCGAATATCGGTAAGATTACATTTAATTACCGCAATGGAGAGGTATCGAATATTAAGCCATCATTGATTAATGTTAAAGACGTTGAAAATGTAACACCGAACAAAGCATTAGCTGAACAAATTAATCAAGCTGATCAAACATTTAGAGCACAAACAGCAGAGGTTATTATTCCAAATAATACGATTGATTTCAAAGGAGAAAGAGATGACGTTAGAACGCGTGAAACAAATTTAGGAAACGCGATTGCAGATGCTATGGAAGCATATGGCGTTAAGAATTTCTCTAAAAAGACTGACTTTGCCGTGACAAATGGTGGAGGTATTCGTGCCTCTATCGCAAAAGGTAAGGTGACACGCTATGATTTAATCTCAGTATTACCATTTGGAAATACGATTGCGCAAATTGATGTAAAAGGTTCAGACGTCTGGACGGCTTTCGAACATAGTTTAGGTGCACCAACAACACAAAAAGACGGTAAGACAGTGTTAACAGCGAATGGCGGTTTATTACATATCTCTGATTCAATTCGTGTTTACTATGATATGAATAAACCGTCTGGCAAACGAATTAATGCTATTCAAATTTTAAATAAAGAGACAGGTAAGTTTGAAAATATTGATTTAAAACGTGTATATCACGTAACGATGAATGACTTCACAGCATCAGGTGGAGACGGATATAGTATGTTCGGCGGACCTAGAGAAGAAGGTATTTCATTAGATCAAGTACTAGCAAGTTATTTAAAAACAACTAACTTAGCTAAGTATGATACGACAGAACCACAACGTATGTTATTAGGTAAACCAGCAGTAAGTGAACAACCAGCTAAAGGACAACAAGGTAGCAAAGGTAGTGAGTCTGGTAAAGATACACAACCAATTGGTAAAGACAAAGTGATGAATCCAGCGAAACAACCAGCGCCAAGTAAAGTTGTGTTGTTACCAACGCATAGAGGAACTGTTAGTAGTGGTAGAGAAGGTTCTGATCGCACATTAGAAGGAACTGCTGTATCAAGTAAGAGTGGGAAACAATTGGCTAGCATGTCAGTGCCTAAAGGTAGCGCGCATGAGAAACAGTTACCAAAAACTGGAACTAATCAAAGTTCAAGCCCAGCAGCGATGTTTGTATTAGTAGCAAGTATAGGTTTAATCGCGACTGTACGACATAGAAAAGCTAGCTAAAATATATTGAAAACAATACTACTGTATTTCTTAAATAAGAGGTACGGTAGTGTTTTTTTATGGAAAAAAGCTATAACCATTGATAAATATGGGATATAAAAATGGGAATAAGTAATAAGACATCAAGGTATTTATCCACAGAAATGGGGATAGTTATCCAGAATTGTGTACAATTTAAAGAGAAATACCCACAATGCCCACAGAGTTATCCACAAATACACAAGTTATACACTGAAAATTGGGCATGAATATCAGAAAAATATCAAAAACTGCAAAAAAACTTGGTATAATAAGAGGGAACAGTGTGAACAAGTTAATAACTTGTGGATAACTGGAAAGTTGATAACAATTTGGAGGACCAAACGACATGAAAATCACCATTTTAGCTGTAGGGAAACTAAAAGAGAAATACTGGAAGCAAGCCATAGCAGAATATGAAAAACGTTTAGGCCCATACACCAAGATAGACATCATAGAAGTTCCAGACGAAAAAGCACCAGAAAATATGAGCGACAAAGAAATCGAGCAAGTAAAAGAAAAAGAAGGCCAACGAATACTAGCCAAAATTAAACCACAATCAACAGTCATTACATTAGAAATACAAGGAAAGATGCTATCTTCCGAAGGATTGGCCCAAGAGTTGAATCAACGCATGACCCAAGGCCAAAGCGACTTTGTATTCGTCATTGGCGGATCAAACGGCCTACACAAAGACGTCTTACAACGCAGTAACTACGCACTATCATTCAGCAAAATGACATTTCCACATCAAATGATGCGGGTTGTGTTAATTGAGCAAGTGTATAGAGCGTTTAAGATTATGCGTGGAGAGGCGTATCATAAGTAGGAGGATAAGAAAGAGATGACTTAAATGTTTTATAACTCATTTTATGTAAAATATCGACAACAAATAACCATCACTAATAAATGTAATGGAGGGAATTTATGGTAAGAGAAAATGGTGGAGCAAATGCTCAAAGAGGGTTTAACTATCAAAATTGTGTAATTTCTTTAGTAGCAATTAGAAATTATAAGAAACCAAATTTCAAAATTTATGTTGAAGCAGATGAAGATTTCGAAGTAAATTATGGCGATGATTATCATGCATGTATACAAGTTAAAGGAGAAAAAAATTTAACCTTTAACAAGCTTTTAAAAGGTGAAAAAGGGAAGCTTTCAATATTTGAAAAAAATCTTTCATCTGGGAAATCAGATTCTGTATATAAAATAGTTGTTTTTAGCTTTAGCCGAAAAGATATGGAAAGCATGCAGGAACAAACAGATGAAGAAGAACTGTTTTCAAACTCTTGGTTACTATCAAATGACCAAAAAAATAAAGTGAATAATGATCGTGTTGAAAATTTTTCATTGGTAAAAACAGCATTTGATAACGATATGAAGAATGCTAGGATATATTTAAAGGGAGAATTAGTACAACAAAATATAGTTGTTGAGGGTAGAGCCGAAGTAATACTTAATGAATTATTTCAACAAATTCTTCAAAAGTCTGAAAAAAAAGTTCAAACTGAACAAGATAAAGAACTGAAAAAAATAACGTCAAAAGAATTAGATTTGATTTTACAGAAAATAACTGCAAAAGCTCGTTTTGAAAAAGAATTAAAAAATTTAAGATTTAATTCGTTGAAAGAAGAGAAAATTAAAAAGGAAGAGAAGAAAATAATTTTAGAATACATGGCTGTAAAAAAAGCTGTTATAAGATTTTTGAAATCTGATGAAGAAAAGTTGGAAAATAATTCCATTAGTACATTAATATCTGAAACATTTAATTTGTCAGAAATGAATTGTTTATCAGAGAATACTAAATATGCCATTGCTATATCGGCTTATTGCGATATTTTAGAGGAGATTGCATATGAATAAATTAACAATAATAAGTTTATCGATACTTGATAATAAAGAAAAAAAAGCAAATAAGTTTGAATTTTCAGAAAAATCTAATTTGATAATTAGCGAAAGGAACGGGGAAGGGAAATCTAGCCTTATAAAATCAATACAGTATTGTTTAGGATCAAATTTAAAAGCGTTTCCAAAAGGATGGGACTACAAAAATTATGTTTTTCAATTAGAAATAGTTATTGATAAAAATAAGATATTGATTCAGAGATATAATAATATAATAACAGTTTTAGATGATGGGAAAATTAAAAAGTTTGGATACTTAAAAGACTATTCTGATTGGTTTCAAGATAAGATGGAGATGAATTTAAAATTAGTTAGTAAGAATAAAAATACTTCTAGTTTAGCTTCACTGGAAGCTATTTTGAGCCCATTGTATATTGATCAAGATAAATCATGGGATGGAATTCTATATAAGAACTCATTTGAGGGTTTAGCACAATATAAAAGTCAAAGTTTTCCTAAAGAAGTATTTGAATACTATTTAGGTATTTCTAATAATATAATGAATGATAAAATAAATAAACTCAATAAATATAAAGAGAAATCGAAAGAAAAAAAAGTGAAAATTGAACAAGTAGATTCTGTATATAAAAATTATAGTTCTCAAAAAAACATTTCGAAAACGATACCAAAAGAATTTGAAGAGTTTAAAAAACAAGTAGATTTCTATATTAAAGAAACAGATCGATTTTCTCAAATGATCACTCAAAAAACAGACAAGTTATCTAAAGAAAAAATGAAGCTTGATATTTTACAACAAGACAGGGAAGAATTGAGAAAATTATTAACAAAAACAAAAAAAAGATTATCAGAAGTAAGTTATGAATGTACTTATTGTCATTCAGTACTAACAAGAGGCCAATCCTTAACAAGGATGGAATTAGATGATAATAAGATAGAAATATTATTACGAAAAGATAGTATAAATCAAGAAATAATAAAAACAGAAAACAATATTCAAAAGAAATTAATAGAAATTCAAAATCTTGAGAATCAATTTGAACTTTATCATGAACGTCTTTCAGAATTAAAGCAATTATCGAATATTGATAATTATGTAAATCAAAAAGTATTACAAGAATTAGAAATATTAAAAATTGAAGAAGTTATTGAATTGAAAGAAATAGATCAGGAAATAAAAAGCTTGAAAAATGAAATTTCAAAGCTTAAAAAGAGTTTAAAAACTGATTTAGAAAATATTAATCAAAAATTTAAAAAACTAAAAAATAAAATATCACTACAAATGGAAACTACGGGACTGTCTGAAAAAAAAGTATTAAACTTTAATAAATTAAATGGTAGCGGAACATTTCTAAATAAAGATTTATTAACATTATATCTGGTTTATATGAACCTTCTAGATAGTATGGAAGATTTTGGTTTGCCATTTGCTATTGATTCATTTGTAAAAAATGAGACAGACTCAATAGCATTAGAAAAAATGTTTGGTGCAATTGATAAATATTTTTTGACATTAAATAACCAAACATTTTTTTCAATAATAAAAGAAAATTTAAAGTTTATAGAAAATCCTGTTAATGAGATAAAAATAGAGAGACCTTTATTAAAAGAGAAATTTTTTTCTGATATAGAGAAAGAACTAATTCAAAATTTAAATATTTTATAGAAAAAATATAATAATATTACGTGTAAATGACTAGTATAATATAGGAAAATGACGAAATGAAAATGTTGTTTTTCCTATATTTTTTCTTTTTAAAATTATATAATCATTTCCTAACTCAACCTTTGATAGGAGATCAAATGATTGTGACTCAAGAACAGTTAAAAGATATTATGAAGTAGGTAAAGAAAATGAATTAGAACGAGTAAAAAGGAGGAAACTTAAATTCCTCCTTTCCTTTATTTCTCATACTATAATTCTATTTTAACGTCTTCGTCCATTTGGGCTTCAAATTCATCTAGTAGTGCTCGTGCTTCTGCAATTGATTGTGTATTCATCAACTGATGGCGAAGTTCGCTAGCGCCTCTTATGCCACGCACATAGATTTTAAAGAATCTACGCAAACTCTTGAATTGTCGTATTTCATCTTTTTCATATTTGTTAAACAATGATAAATGCAATCTCAACAAATCTAATAGTTCTTTGCTTGTGTGTTCGCGTGGTTCTTTTTCAAAAGCGAATGGATTATGGAAAATGCCTCTACCAATCATGACGCCATCAATGCCATATTTTTCTGCAAGTTCAAGTCCTGTTTTTCTATCGGGAATATCACCGTTAATTGTTAACAATGTATTTGGTGCAATTTCGTCACGTAAATTTTTAATAGCTTCGATTAATTCCCAATGTGCATCTACTTTACTCATTTCTTTACGTGTACGAAGATGAATAGATAAATTGGCAATATCTTGTTCGAAGACGTGCTTCAACCAATCTTTCCATTCATCGATTTCATAGTAGCCAAGGCGTGTTTTAACACTTACCGGAAGCCCACCTGCTTTAGTTGCTTGAATAATTTCGGCAGCGACGTCAGGTCTTAAGATTAAGCCGGAACCCTTACCCTTTTTAGCAACATTTGCTACAGGACATCCCATATTTAAGTCAATGCCTTTAAAGCCCATTTTAGCTAGTTGAATACTCGTTTCACGGAACTGATCTGGCTTATCTCCCCATATATGAGCGACCATCGGCTGTTCATCTTCGCTAAAAGTTAAGCGTCCGCGCACACTATGTATGCCTTCAGGGTGGCAAAAGCTCTCGGTATTTGTAAATTCAGTGAAAAACACATCCGGTCTAGCTGCTTCACTTACAACGTGTCGAAAGACGATATCTGTAACGTCTTCCATTGGCGCCAAAATAAAAAATGGACGTGGTAATTCACTCCAAAAATTTTCCTTCATAATATATTTATACCCTCTTTATAATTAGTATCTCGATTTTTTATGCATGATGATATTACCACAAAAGACGAACTTATACAAAAGGAATTTTAGTTGATACAACCATTTGAAAGGGAAGTCTACGAGTAGTCTAAAATGAATGTTGTGATAAGTTGATCAATATACAAATCAAGGATTATCGCGTTAAATTGTTCATTATTAATGATACACTACTTATTATTATGATTCAGAATTTTCTTTTGCTACATATACAGTAATGTGATTTATAAGTTATCTTATAACAAAGACAAATTTATAAAGGTAATATTATGGAAGATTTAAGACACTCTTTAAAAGGTTTAGGTTGGTATGACTTATTTTTTACAGTACCTATGTTTCTACTATTCGTGTATCTGCCGAATTATAATTTTATAACTATATTTATTAACATTGTTATCATTATTTTCTTTTCCATAGGTTTGATTTTAACTACGCATATAATTATAGATAAAATTAAGAGCAACACGAAATGATTCATTAATACGAATGTGATTAAACATAAAACTGAAGGAGCGATTACAATGGCGACTAAGAAAGATGTACATGATTTATTTTTAAATCATGTGAATTCAAATGCCGTTAAAACTAGAAAGATGATGGGAGAATATATTATTTATTATGATAGTGTGGTTATAGGTGGTTTGTATGATAATAGATTATTGGTTAAGGCGACTAAAAGTGCACGTCATCAATTGCAAGATAATACATTAGTTTCGCCATATCCAGGTGCCAAAGAAATGATATTAATTCCAGACATTACCGAAGCAATAAATCTCACTAATTTATTTGAGCTCATAAAAAATGATTTGAAAAACTAATCATAAATTGCCATACTCAACTATTTTGAAAAGTATCAATTTCATATTATCAAATTATTGAGTATCTCGATTTATTGTTATACACAAACAGTATTTTTGCTATGATAGAGTTAATAAATATAATAAATTGAATAAGTAACTTTACAAAACTAGAATGATTCAATTCAATCACAATTATTTGAAAATAGAGGTGAGCAGGTGAACGATATGTTAATTAGTCTCGTAACCCCAGTTTTTGCTTTGTTAGTTATTGGTGGTATTATTTGGGTGATTATAGAAGGTATAGTACATATTTCAAAAAAGAATAAAGCAATCGATAACTTTTTAAACCAAGTTAATAAAGTAAGTGAGACATATAAATTCGCTACTACTATTTTATTTCTAATCTTGGCTACGGCGGGTATTTCTCAATTTTATCTATATTATATAGTATCAGCGTTTCTTTTTTGGCTTGTCATACTTACCTTTGGTATTGCAGGTATCATTTTTTTAATGCCATATGGATTATGTTTTCTACCGTTTTATAAGCAAAAAAAGAAAAAACAGACATTTAAAAAATACATGGTTTACACTACGATTGGTTTGTCAATTTGTCTAGGCTTATCTCTAGTTTTGGTTCACACTACGAAAATTTATATGGACGAAGGTGGCGTAAGATACTATTACGGTAGTTTTGTAATGAAACAAGCGGGCGGTTATGCTTATTTAGCTTTAGCAGTACTTTCAACGTTGTTAATTGTTGCGAAAAAAGCTACAAATAAAAATAAAGAAATCGAAACCGTCGACAATACAAATATAATGGAAAGATAATTAAGGGAGTGCTCATTCAGGAGTGCTCTTTTTTGGTGTTCAAATTTAGTTGGAAATGAAGGCATAGAAGAAATTTTTATAGTCATTTATTGGATAATAAATTATGGTCATATCGATTAATTTTATTAGTGAGGATTTTACAAACATTTGTTGAATAAATATGGTAATGATAATATATGAATATTTTTGAAAAAACACTAATATGATTAAATTATTTGTTAAAATAGCATTAAGTAAAAAACAAATAGGGAACAAGGTGGGATTTCATGAGTCAATTGCTAAATGATACGTTATCGGCTTGGTTGTTAATTGAATCTTTAAGTCCAGGAGAAGTAAATTTTACAGCGGAAGATATACTCTCAGCTGAACATTTTAAAAATGGTGCAAAGCAAGCACAACTTCAAAGTTTTGATGAATATTTTGAAATATGGAATTCTGAACGCTTTATTATATCAGAAGAAAAATCAGAGACTGGGGAACTTATATTTAAATTTTATAGACATTGCTTCCGCTATAATGAAATTAATTTGAAAATTCAGGATATTTTTGATGATTATTCTGATATTCATAATCCAAATGGGACACACTGTTATGGTTACACATTTAACACAGATAAACACGGCAAAGTGATAGTTGATTCTATACATATTCCGATGATTATGAGTGCATTAAAAGAAATTGAAAAGAACAAAAATGCCAATATAGAAGAAAAATTTAATGATTCTGTTGAAAAATTTGTTCAAAAAGTAAAAGAAATTTTAGCAGATGAACCAATTAATGAATTTAAATTGAAGAAGATGGACAAAGCTTATGATGAGTACTTTTCTGTATTAAATTCAAAGAAAGATGGATTATTTGGACATTATGTAGCAATAGAATATGTGAAAGATAGTGATTTACCACAGCCGGAATTTAACAGTTTCTTCATAAGTGATATTGAGGAAGCAAGAAAATCTCCCAACCAAACTTTAATTGATTACATTGAAGGTGTAGAAGAAAGTCAGCGCATAGAAGTAGATGAAAATAAAGAAATGTTTGACAAATTTTTACATCCTTCACGTTTGCCTGATGGACGATGGCCATCACAGACTGAGTTTAGATTGTCTTTAATGCAACAACTTGCTGTAAACCAAATTACGAGTGGTAATGAAAGAATAAGTTCAGTTAATGGGCCACCAGGGACAGGTAAGACTACTTTATTAAAAGATATATTTGCTCATCTAGTAGTTGAAAGAGGTAAAGAGTTAGCTAAACTAAATAATCCTAAAGATGCATTTGTCAAAACAAAAATTCATGAAACGGATGATAAATACGTATACTTACTAAAGGAATCTATTGCCAAATATAAGATGGTAGTCGCATCTAGTAATAATGGAGCTGTTGAAAATATATCTAAAGATTTACCGAAAATTGAAGAAATTATAAGAAATCCCGAAAAATGTAAATTCCCTAAATATGAACAGAATTATGCAAATTTAGCACATGAATTAAAAGATTTTGCTGAAATAGCTGAAGGTTTGATTGGTGAAAGTGCCTGGGGCTTATTTTCTGGAGTATTTGGAAAAAGCAGTAACATTAATAAAGTATTGGAGCACATGCTAAAAAAAGATGGGAATGATATTGGCTTTGCTAGATTACTTCAAAATGAAAATAATCGTATGAGTTATCACGAGTTAATGACTGAATGGCAAGCACATCAACGTGCATTTTTAGAAGAGTTGAGGCATGTTGAAATGTTAAAAGAAGAATCTATTAGAGCATATGATGTTTATAAAAATTGTGAGTCTTTCTCTAAGATTGAACATGAACTAAATAGCGAAAAAATGAATGTTAAGGAAAAGTTGAATCATTTAGAAATTCAAATATCTTGTGACAATAAAGAAATTGAAGATTTGGGTGATCGAATTAATTATAATACAAAGCAAATAGAAACTTTAAATGAGTTAATTAAATCCATCAAAGAAAGCAACAAAGGTTTTATTAACAAACTGAAAGCGATGTTTAATTCAGAAGAAGATGAAAGCTATAAAGATCATAATAAAGAGAAGCAACAATTATTAACACAACAGTTAGAGTTAGAGAAATGTAAAAAAAACAAACATGAAGACCTTGTTAGCAAACTAAAAGAAAAAGAGAAATTAATTAAACAATTAACTAAAGTACAGTTGCAATTAGACGAGTTAAATTCACAGTTACAAGAGTTAGAAGCATATCGTATTGAGTCAAAAATTACAATTCCAGAAAAAGATTTTTGGAGTGACAACAATTATGATGAGCGCCAAGTTACTAATCTGTGGACGAGTGACGAACTTCAATACAGACGTGCCATGCTCTTTTTAAGAGCAATGATATTGCATAAATTATTATTGATTGCTAATAATACAACTATTTATTATGCGATTAATGATTTTAAAGATAGAAGGAAATTAATTGATGCAAATCCAGATAAAGTACACAACGCATGGAATGTGATGCATTTAATATTTCCAGTAGTTAGTACGACGTTTGCAAGCTTTAAATCTATGTATGGGGGCATACCAAAAGATTTCATAGACTACTTATTTATTGATGAAGCAGGACAAGCAATACCTCAAGCAGCTGTGGGAGCATTATATCGTTCAAAAAAAGTTGTAGCTGTAGGTGATCCGATTCAAATTGAACCGGTTGTGACTTTAGAAAGTCATTTAATTGATAACATTCGTAAAAATTATCATGTTCCGGAATATCTAGTTTCTAAAGAAGCTTCTGTGCAGTCTGTCGCTGACAACGCTAATCAATATGGTTTTTGGAAATCTGATGCTACTGATAGTAATCAAAAAACATGGATAGGCATACCTTTATGGGTGCACAGACGATGTTTAAAACCTATGTTCACGATAGCTAACCAAATCGCTTATAATAATAAAATGGTGTTGCCAAGTAATATTACAAAAGTAGGTAAAACAGGTTGGTATGACGTTAAAGGAAACGCAATTCAAAAACAATTTGTGAAAGAGCATGGCGAAAAAGTAGTGGGATTACTAGCTGATGATTGGATTGAAGCAATTAAGGAAGGTAAAAATGAACCGAGCTCATTTGTAATATCGCCTTTTTCAGCAGTACAGCAACAGATTAAACGTATGTTAAAGCAACAACTACCGACTAGAATTGATATTGAACGTACAAAAATTAATCAATGGGTCGATAAATCCATTGGTACTGTTCATACTTTTCAAGGTAAAGAGGCTCAGAAGGTGTATTTTGTAATAGGTACTGATAATACCCAAGATGGTGCTGTGAACTGGTCATGCGAAAAACCAAACTTGTTAAACGTTGCAGTGACAAGAGCTAAGAAAGAGTTTTATGTAATTGGTGACATGCAAAGAATACAGTCGAAACCATTTTATGAGACGATTTTTAAAGAAAGAGATGTAAAATGAAATTGAAATAACAGTATTACTTGATACTTAATTACCGAGCAATTTATACATTTTAAAAGGAGCAAAATTGAATAATGAAGAAATTTAACAGCTGGATATTAAATGCAATAAGTGGATCTCAAACAGACAAGAATGGAACAACTAAAGAATTAAAAGGGGCAAAATTTATCATTTTATATGCATATTCAATGCTCGTTTTGCTTGCGTTAGTAATTTCTAACATATTCATTCACATTTTGGAGCCTAAACTATCAATCACCACTCAAATCATCATCGTTTTAATTTTAATTGAAGCACTAATTGGACTACGTTTCTTGAAAGCGTACGATGTTAAGCGTGGCAAAGATAAAGAAAATAAGAAAAATAGTAAGGATTTCGTTAAACTAAAATCAATTTTAGTAGCAATTTTATTTACATCATTGGCGCTGACAGCAGGCACTGTAGCTGATATATACGGTATCACTGACTTAGGAAATACTAGGAGTGATTTAATCGTTTGGAGTATAGGTGGCATTCTATTTGGCCTCGTATGTTACACAATGGAAGATAAAAAATAATGATAAGGAGCTGGCGATTATAAAGCTAGCTCCTTAAATTTTACGTACAACTATAAAGTTAAATTACATGGTTTTGAATCATATGTCATTAATTTCTATAATGCATACTCATGAATATTATTTAAATAAGTTTTAAAATTTTACACATATTTTTATTTAAAAAAGATGTATAATTAATGTATTAAATATAGAAAGAAGTTGATATTATGAAAAAGTGTATTAAGACTTTGTTTTTAAGTATCATTTTAGTAGTGATGAGTGGTTGGTATCATTCAGCACATGCGTCAGATTCGTTGAGTAAAAGTCCAGAAAATTGGATGAGTAAACTTGATGAAAGCAAACATTTAACTGAGATTAATATGCCAGGCTCACATGATAGTGGTTCATTCACTTTAAAGGATCCAGTAAAATCGGTTTGGGCAAAGACTCAAGACAAAGATTACCTTACTCAAATGAAGTCGGGAGTCAGGTTTTTTGATATTAGAGGTAGAGCAAGTGCTGATAATATGATTTCGGTTCATCACGGCATGGTTTATCTGCATCATGAACTAGGGAAATTTTTAGATGATGCTAAATATTACTTGAGTGCTTATCCAAACGAAACAATTGTGATGTCTATGAAAAAGGACTACGATAGCGATTCTAAAGTTACGAAGACATTTGAAGAAATTTTTAGAGAATATTATTATAATAACCCGCAATATCAGAATCTTTTTTACACAGGAAGTAATGCGAATCCTACTTTAAAAGAAACGAAAGGTAAAATTGTCCTATTCAATAGAATGGGGGGTACATACATAAAAAGTGGTTATGGTGCTGACACGTCTGGCATTCAATGGGCAGATAACGCGACATTTGAAACGAAAATTAATAATGGTAGCTTAAATTTACAAGTACAAGATGAGTATAAAGATTACTATGATAAAAAAGTTGAAGCTGTTAAAAATTTATTGGCTAAAGCTAAAACGGATAGTAACAAAGACAATGTATATGTGAATTTCTTGAGTGTAGCGTCTGGAGGCAGCGCATTTAATAGTACTTATAACTATGCGTCACATATAAATCCTGAAATTGCAAAAACGATTAAAGAAAACGGGAAAGCTAGAACTGGTTGGCTGATTGTTGACTATGCAGGATATCCGTGGCCTGGATATGATGATATCGTAAGTGAAATTATAGATAGTAATAAATAAGGATTCAATAATGATATTAAGACGAGTATGAAAATAGTTAGATTCTAATTATTTTCACTACTCGTTTTTATTTTGAAAATAAGTAATAATTCAACAATATTATAAATTGAACAGATTGTTTGTGAAATTTTTGATAATATTAAAGTGAAAAAGTGTTATAAATTGATAAATATATGTAATTAACAAAAACAAATCATTTTAAAAAGAAGAGAGTTGTAAGATGATGAAACGATTAAACAAATTAGTGTTAGGCATTATTTTTCTGTTTTTAGTCATTAGTATCACTGCTGGTTGTGGCATAGGTAAAGAAGCGGAAGTTAAGAAAAGCTTTGAAAAAACATTGAGTATGTACCCTATTAAAAATCTAGAGGATTTATACGATAAGGAAGGCTATCGTGATGATCAGTTTGATAAAAATGATAAAGGTACATGGATTATAAATTCTGAAATGGTTATTCAACCTAATAATGAAGATATGGTAGCTAAAGGCATGGTTCTATATATGAATAGAAATACCAAAACAACAAATGGTTACTACTATGTCGATGTGACTAAGGACGAGGATGAAGGAAAACCGCACGACAATGAAAAAAGATATCCGGTTAAAATGGTCGATAATAAAATCATTCCAACAAAAGAAATTAAAGATGAAAAAATAAAAAAAGAAATCGAAAACTTTAAGTTCTTTGTTCAATATGGCGACTTTAAAAATTTGAAAAATTATAAAGACGGAGATATTTCATATAATCCAGAGGTGCCGAGTTATTCGGCTAAATATCAATTAACTAATGATGATTATAATGTAAAACAATTACGTAAAAGATATGATATACCGACGAGTAAAGCTCCAAAGTTATTGTTAAAAGGTTCAGGGAATTTAAAAGGCTCATCAGTTGGATATAAAGATATTGAATTTACGTTTGTAGAGAAAAAAGAAGAAAATATATACTTTAGTGATAGCTTAGATTATAAAAAAAGCGGAGATGTATAATCATGGCTCAATCAGAATATGAAATCAATCCCGGAAAAAGAGAGTGATGAAATGATAAAACGTGTAAATAAATTAGTGCTTGGTATTAGTCTTCTGTTTTTAGTCATTAGTATCACTGCTGGTTGTGGCATGGGTAAAGAAGCGGAAATTAAGAAAAGTTTTGAAAAAACGTTGAGTATGTATCCGATTAAAAACCTAGAGGATTTATATGACAAAGAGGGCTATCGAGATGATCAATTTGATAAAAATGATAAGGGAACATGGATTGTAAATTCTCAAATGGCAATTCAAAATAAAGGAGAAGCTCTAAAAATAAAAGGCATGCTTTTGAAGATAGATAGAAATACAAGAAGTGCAAAAGGATTTTACTATACTAATGAAATAAAGACGGAGAAATACGAAGTAGCTCAGGATAATCAAAAAAAATATCCAGTTAAAATGATTAATAATAAATTCATTTCTACTGAGGAAGTTAAAGAAGAAAACATAAAAAAAGAAATCGAAAACTTTAAGTTTTTTGCGCAATATAGCAATTTTAAAGATTTAATGAATTATAAAGATGGAGATATATCATATAATCCAGAGGTGCCGAGTTATTCGGCTAAATATCAATTAACTAATGATGATTATAATGTAAAACAATTACGTAAAAGATATGACATACCAACAAATAACGCGCCGAAGCTGTTGTTGAAAGGTACAGGGAATTTAAAAGGTTCATCAGTTGGATATAAAAAAATTGAATTTACTTTTTTAGAGAATAAAAATGAAAATATTTACTTTACTGATAGTCTACATCTTGAACCGAGCGAGGATAAATAATCATCTTTTAACCAGAATATGAAATCAATCCAGGACAACCTAATAAAAGGAGAGAGTTGTAAGGTTATGAAGTGTTTAAGTAAATGGGCATTTTACATTAGTTTTTTGATATTAGTTATTAGTATTACTGCTGGTTGTGGTACAGGGAAAGAAGCGGAAATAAAGAAAAGTTTTGAAAAAACGTTGAGTATGTATCCGATTAAAAATCTAGAGGATTTATACGATAAAGAAGGATATCGTGATGATCAATTTGATAAAAATGATAAGGGAACATGGATTGTTCGTTCGTCAATGTCGATTCAATCTAATGGAAAAGATATGAATATAAAAGGCATGGTTTTATATATGAATAGAAATACAAGAATAACAAATGGCTATTACTATGTTGATGTTATAGAAAGAGAAGATAAAGGTATACATCGTGATAACGAAAAAAGATATCCGGTTAAAATGGTCGATAATAAAATCATTCCAACTAAAGAAATTAAAGATGAAAAAATAAAAAAAGAAATCGAAAACTTTAAGTTCTTTGTTCAATATGGCGACTTTAAAGATTTGTCGAAGTACAAAGACGGCGATATATCATACAATCCAGAGGTGCCGAGTTATTCAGCAAAATATCAATTAACTAATGATGACTATAATGTAAAACAATTACGAAAAAGATATAATATACCAACGAATAAAGCACCAAAGCTATTGTTGAAAGGTACAGGGAATTTAAAAGGTTCATCAATTGGCTACAAAAAAATTGAATTTACTTTCGTAGAGAAAAAGGGAGAAAATATATACTTTAGTGATGGGCTACATTTTAATCCAAGTGAGGATAAATAATCATGATTCGATCAAATTATGAAATCGATCCAGGAAAAACAATAAAAAGAAATAGGATTGTGAAATGATGAAACGATTAAACAAATTGGTATTGTACATTAGTTTTTTGATATTAATCATCAGTATCGTTGCTGGTTGTGGTACAGGGAAAGAAGCGGAAATAAAGAAAAGTTTTGAAAAAACATTGAGTATGTATCCGATTAAAAATCTAGAGGATTTATACGATAAAGAAGGCTATCGTGATGACGAATTTGATAAAAATGATAAAGGAACATGGACTATTAGTTCTGAAATGGCAATTCAGAAAAAGGGAGAAGCCTTAAATATAAAAGGTATGGTTTTGAAGTTAAATAGAAATACAAGAAGTGCAAAAGGATTTTACTATGTTAATGCGATAAAGAAGGATGAAAATGGCAGACCTCTGGATAATCAAATAGAATATCCCGTTAAAATGATTGACAATAAAATCATTCCAACTAAAGATATCAAAGATGAAAAAATAAAAAAAGAAATCGAAAACTTTAAGTTTTTCGCGCAGTATGGCAATTTTAAAGATTTGACGAAGTATAAAGGTGGAGATATTTCATATAATCCAGAAGCCCCGATTTATTCAGCAAAATATCAACTAACCAATGATGATTATAATGTAAAGCAATTACGTAAAAGATATGATATACCGACGAATAAAGCTCCAAAGTTATTGTTAAAAGGTTCAGGAAATTTAGATGGTTCATCAGTTGGATACAAAAAAATTGAATTTACTTTCGTAGAGAAAAAAGGAGAAAACACTTACTTTACAGCTAACCTACATTTTAAACCGAGTAATGATGAATAATCGTGACTAATAAAGAGTATGAAATCGATTCAAGGAAACAAAATAAAAAGAAGAGAGTTGTAAGGTGATGAAACGTTTAAATAAATTAGTGTTAGGTATTAGTTTCTTATTTTTAGTCATTAGTATCACTGCTGGTTGTGGCATAGGTAAAGAAGCGGAAATAAAGAAAAGTTTTGAAAAAACATTGAGTATGTATCCGATTAAAAATCTAGAGGATTTATACGATAAAGAAGGCTATCGTGATGATCAATTTCATAAAAACGATAAAGGCACATGGATTATTAATTCTGAAATGGTTGTTCAACCTAAAGGGGAACGTATGAAATCAAAAGGTATGGTTCTATATATGAATAGAAACACTAAGACTACAACCGGGAAGTATATAGTGAGTGAAACACTTCATGATGAAGATGGTAGACCTAAGAGTAAAGATAAAGAATATCCCGTTAAAATGGTCGACAATAAAATTATACCAACTAAAGATATCAAAGACGAAAAAATAAAAAAAGAAATCGAAAACTTTAAGTTTTTTGTTCAATACGGCGATTTTAAAGATTTGTCGAAGTACAAAGATGGAGATATTTCATACAATCCAGAGGTACCGAGTTATTCAGCCAAATATCAATTAACTAATGATGATTATAATGTAAAACAATTAAGAAAAAGATATAATATACCAACGAATAAAGCACCAAAGTTATTGTTGAAAGGTACAGGTAATTTAAAAGGCTCATCAGTTGGATATAAAGATATTGAATTTACTTTTGTGGAGAAAAAAGGTGAAAATATATACTTTAGTGATAGTCTACATCTTGAACCGAGTGAGGATAAATAATCATCCACACACACGATTCAACACGAATTTCAAATATATTGCTGTAAAATAATGTAAAATAAACGTATTCATATTACTGAATTGAGGGATAGTATGCAACGTGATTATTTAATTCGAGTAGAAACTGAAAGCATGCCAGATTTCAAAAGGCTCAATGGTTTAATGATTGGTTTTGTTATTAAAGGTGAGGCACATATTTATGATGAAAATAACATGACGCAATGCAACAGTGGCGACATTTTCATCATTAACCACCGTGACTTGTATCGATTTCAACTTCAACAAGATGGCATCATATGTTATATCCAATTCCAAATGAAATATTTGGCAGACAAGTTTGATGATGCGCATTGTCTATATTTTCACTTAACAGATGCGACCACAACCAAGAATATACATCAACTGAGAAATATAATGGCAAGACTGGTTTCAACACACATTCGACATAATGAGTTGTCTAAATTGACTGAGCAACAACTTGTCATTCAGTTGCTTATGCATATGATTCATTATGTCCCGCGTACATATCATTCGAACCAAAGTATCTTAAATGATGATAAAGTGAATCAAGTATGCGACTATATCGAGTTACATTTTCATGAAGATTTAAGCCTTTCAGAATTAAGCGAATACGTTGGGTGGTCAGAGAGCCATCTGTCTAAAAAGTTTACAGAATCGCTAGGTGTAGGATTCCAACATTTCTTAAATACGACGCGAATTGAGCATGCGAAACTCGATTTAACATACACAGATGAAACGATTACTGATATTGCATTGCAAAATGGCTTTTCAAGTGCAGCGAGCTTTGCGAGAACATTTAAACACTTTACGCATCAAACGCCTAAACAATATCGAGGTGATCGTCCAGCAATCACTGAAAATCAACAATCGGCACAACATAATTATCACGACCGTGAATTGATATTACTTTTAAATGACTACATTGAAGAAATGAATCATTTCATTGAAGATATTGAAAAGATGAACTATAAAGAGATTGCCTTTAAACCAACTAATCAACAACTAAATCAATTTAATCATATTATTCAAGTGGGCTATTTGAGGAATTTGCTCAATACACAGTATCAATCACAGTTGCTTACATGTCATCATGATTTTCAAGTCAATGAAGTATTAGCATATGATGTGATGCCATATATTATGAAAAAGCTCAATGCGCCATTCACGTATGATGCAGAGATTTCGAATATATTTTATGATATCGATTTGTGTTTAGACTTTTTATTAGATCATAACTTTAGTCTAACCATGCATTTGAATCAGTATGACTCACGAGATTATATCGATGCATTCAAAGTATTTATCCATCACGTTGCCCTGCATGTCAGTCATAGAAAAGATTTGAAGTTCAACTTGTATGTGACGACATTGCACACGTCTTTAATTGAAATGATTGATTATTTTAAAGCATTATTCCCTAATGGTGGCTTGTACATTCACTTAGATCAAGCTACGGAAAGACATCTACCATTGTTGAAACGACTTGAGCCACACATCAACCATTTTGTATTTGATGCCAATTCAAATGATGCTGTTGATTTTAATAAAATGAATGATGATGAATTTAAAACCGCGAGTCAAATGATTATTAATAAAACGAATTACCTTATCGACTTAATGCATCGCCATAACCTAAAGCGTCCACTCATTTTACTCAATTGGAATACATTGACGGGTGATACATTTATTACAAACGGCGAATATTTTAGAGGTGGTATCATCATTGAGCAATTATTAAAATTAAGTACTAAAGTAGAGGGTATCGGGTATTGGTTGAATTATGATTTGCACGTCAGTCATTGTAGAAATGAACGGGATTATATGAATTCTATTGAACTGTTTCATCAATATAATGGAAAACGTCCGGTCTATTTCACGGCATTGCTATTTAATAAATTAACAAGCAATATTTTGTATTCTGATGATACATGTATTGTCACGGGAACTGATTCAAATTTTCAAATATTGTTATATGATGCAAAGCATTTTAATCCGTACTTAGCGCTGGACAATCAAATGAATATGCGTGCGACGGAAATGATTCATTTGAACATTAATGCCCTAGAAGACGGTATGTATAAGATTAAACATTTTACCTTAGATAAAGAAAATGGTGCGTTATTTAATCTTTGGCGCAAACATCATACGATACATGGCATGGACAAGGACTCTATAGATTACGTTAATCGAATGAGTTTTCCGAAATTAGAAGTATATGATATAGATATCACGGACACACTGGCATTAAACATTAAAATGATTACGAATGGGATTCACTTAATTGAAGTAAAACGTTACCCAAGTTCATAAAATGATCACAAATCACAAATTTTGATATACATAATTTGTGATTTTTTATATTCAAAGCTAAAATTACAAAAAATTAATGGTTAACATCTCTGTTGTTGGCAATATAAATAATGATTTATGATTTATGATGTGACTAAGGAGATGAAGGATATGAATCAACAATTAATTGAAACTTTAAAATCTAAAGAAGGCAAAATGATTGAGATCAGACGTTATTTACATCAGCATCCAGAATTATCTTTTCATGAAGATGAAACGGCGAAATATATCGCTGAATTTTACAAAGGTAAAGATGTGGAAGTAGAAACGAATGTCGGACCACGTGGAATTAAAGTAACGATTGATTCAGGGAAACCTGGTAAAACATTAGCAATCCGTGCAGACTTTGACGCATTACCCATTACTGAAGATACAGGATTATCTTTTGCATCACAAAATAAAGGTGTTATGCACGCATGTGGTCACGATGCACATACAGCATATATGCTTGTATTAGCAGAGACGCTTGCTGAAATGAAAGATAGTTTTACAGGAAAAGTCGTTGTGATACATCAACCAGCTGAAGAAGTACCACCAGGTGGTGCTAAAGCAATGATTGAAAATGGTGTATTAGAAGGTGTTGATCATGTATTAGGTGTACACGTCATGAGCACAATGAAAACAGGTAAAGTGTATTACAGACCTGGTTATGTTCAAACAGGACGCGCATTCTTCAAATTGAAAGTTCAAGGTAAAGGTGGCCATGGTTCATCACCACATATGGCCAATGATGCCATTGTTGCAGGTAGCTACTTCGTCACAGCGTTACAAACAGTTGTATCTAGACGACTAAGTCCATTTGAAACCGGTGTTGTCACAATCGGTTCATTTGACGGTAAAGGTCAATTCAATGTCATTAAAGATGTTGTTGAAATTGAAGGTGATGTACGTGGATTAACAGATGCTACAAAAGCAACAATTGAAAAAGAAATTAAACGTTTATCAAAAGGATTAGAGGATATGTATGGTGTAACTTGCACCTTAGAATATAACGATGATTATCCAGCATTATATAATGATCCAGAGTTTACTGAGTACGTGGCTAAGACGTTGAAAGAAGCAAACCTTGATTTTGGTGTTGAAATGTGTGAACCACAACCACCTTCAGAAGACTTTGCATATTATGCTAAAGAACGTCCAAGTGCCTTTATTTATACAGGTGCAGCTGTGGAAGATGGTGAAATTTACCCACATCATCATCCTAAATTTAACATTTCAGAAAAATCATTACTTATTTCGGCAGAAGCTGTAGGGACAGTTGTTTTAGATTACCTTAAAGGAGATAACTAACATGAATGAAACGTATCGCGGGGGCAACAAGTTAATCTTAGGTATTGTATTAGGTGTTATTACATTTTGGTTGTTTGCACAATCACTTGTAAATGTTGTACCAAATTTACAACAAAGTTTTGGTGCAGACATGGGGACAATTAGTATAGCGGTCAGTCTAACTGCACTATTTTCAGGTATGTTTGTCGTTGGAGCAGGTGGTCTAGCAGATAAAATTGGGCGCGTGAAAATGACGAATATCGGCTTATTATTAAGTATTATTGGTTCAGCATTAATTATTATTACAAATTTACCAGCATTGTTAATTTTAGGTCGTATTATACAAGGCGTATCAGCAGCGTGTATTATGCCGTCCACATTGGCCATTATGAAAACTTATTATGAGGGTGCTGAACGTCAGCGTGCCTTAAGCTACTGGTCTATCGGTTCTTGGGGTGGAAGTGGTATCTGTTCACTCTTCGGAGGGGCAGTTGCGACAACTATGGGTTGGAGATGGATTTTCATCTTCTCAATTATCGTTGCCGTACTTTCAATGTTACTCATCAAAGGGACGCCTGAAACGAAATCAGAAGTTACCAATACACATAAATTTGACGTTGCAGGTCTAATTGTTCTAGTAGTTATGTTGCTAAGTTTAAACGTTGTCATTACTAAAGGTGCAGCACTTGGTTATACATCATTATGGTTCTTTGGTTTGATTGCAATCGTAATTGTAGCATTCTCTATGTTCTTAAAAGTTGAGAAAAAAGTAGATAATCCGCTTATTGATTTTAAATTATTTGAAAATAAACCATATACAGGTGCAACGATTTCGAACTTCTTATTAAACGGTGTTGCAGGTACATTAATTGTAGCGAATACATTCGTGCAACAAGGTTTAGGTTATACAGCATTGCAGGCAGGATACTTATCAATTACTTATTTAATCATGGTGTTATTGATGATTCGAGTTGGTGAAAAATTATTACAAAAAATGGGTTCTAAGCGACCAATGTTATTAGGTACATTCATTGTGGTCATTGGTATTGCACTTATTTCATTAGTATTCTTACCAGGCATATTTTATGTTATCAGTTGTGTCGTAGGATATTTATGTTTCGGACTAGGCTTAGGTATTTATGCAACACCTTCTACAGATACAGCTATTTCGAATGCACCGTTAGATAAAGTTGGCGTTGCTTCAGGTATTTATAAAATGGCTTCATCACTTGGTGGCGCATTCGGTGTCGCAATTAGTGGTGCTGTATATGCTGGTGCAGTTGCTGCAACGAGCATTCATACAGGTGCGATGATTGCACTTTGGGTTAACGTATTAATGGGAATCATGGCATTTATCGCAATTTTATTCGCGATTCCTAATGATGATAAACGTGTCAAAGATGCGAAATAATAACGATGACACGCCAAGTGTTTTGATAATGATATAAATGAAAGTAAAGCAAATTAAATGAGGAAATGTATAGAGCAGTGCATATAGATAAATCTATGATTGGATTAACACTAATATAAATATAAATGAAAAACCATCCACTTAAACTTTTGATAAGTTAGGTGGATGGTTATTTATTGCGTTGTTCTAAAAATTTGGACATTTATATAGAAGGAACTATATCTAATGTGAAGATAATGGCTATTCGCTTCAATGAAGGCGACGTGTAAAAGTGTATATTAAACGTTTCGGGGTCAGACTCCGAGAACAGTGTCCGTCATGCTTACCGCATACTAATGAAGCATTATTATATCAGTGATTATAGCCGATTTAAGATAACAAAGTTTGCTAAATATAAAAGAGCTTGTGACATTCAATAAAAATCGAATTATCATCAATAAGATTTTGCTTTAAACATTGACTATGAAACTGGATAAATAAAGATTCAATTAATGCATCAGTATTAGGATTTACTCTAAAACGATTAATAATTTTATAAGAAGGTGTTTGATTTTGAGCTAACCACATCATTCGAATACTGTCATGAAGTAATTTCTCTATTCTACGACCAGAAAATACAGATTGAGTATATGCATATAAGATGATTTTTAACATCATTTTTGGATGATAGGATGTTGCGCCACGATGATGTCTGAATTCATCGAATTCGCTATCAGCTATCGTTTTAACAATTTCATTAACATATCGCGAAATATCATTTTGAGGAATTCTAACAGAAGTTTCTATTGGTAGTGTAAGTTGGACAAAGTGTCTTATTTTTTAAAGTATTTAAAAGTAAAATTACATGTTAATACGTAGTATTAATGGCGAGACTCCTGAGGGAGCAGTGCCAGTCGAAGACCGAGGCTGAGACGGCACCCTAGGAAAGCGAAGCCATTCAATACGAAGTATTGTATAAATAGAGAACAGCAGTAAGATATTTTCTAATTGAAAATTATCTTACTGCTGTTTTTTAGGGATTTATGTCCCAGCCTGTTTTACATGCATCTGAATCTCTAATTTTAAAAAAATATGAATATAAATAAGACAGTAAAAATTAAATTTCAGTTGTTGCAATTTCTTCATCTGTAGGTACATCATCGTTAAGGCCAACAAGTGCTTCAGAAACATTTCGTGAATGATAACCGATACGTTCAAGAACACCAATCATATCGATATATAGTAATCCGCCTTTTGTTGTACATTCACCACGATTAAGGCGTTTAATATGACCTTTGCGTAGTTTATGTTCAATATTAAATGATTCTCTACTACGTTCTACAATTTCATCTTTTTTCGTTTTGTCATAAACATCTAACATGTCAATGGCTTTATCAAATGACTCAGCAACATGGTTGAATAATTTATCCATACCGCGTTGTGCATCTTCTGTAATGCGAATATCTTCATCATGTTGGCGTTTTAATTGAGCGACATACTCTTCTGTTAGCTCTGCTACTTTTAAAATAGAACGATTGACATCAAACATAACTGCTAAACGCTCAACGTCTGCCTTCGTAATGGCTTTTGTAGAAATTCTAACTAAATAATTTCGAATACTATCATTGATTGTTTCAACAGCTTGATGCTTTTGTTCAAGCTTTTTGATCAATTTTTTATCGTCTTTTGTAATTTCGCGAATGTCTTCAAACATTGATAAGACAATCTGACCAACATTTTGTAATTCTTTTTGAGTTTCTTGTAATGCAACACCAGGTGCGTGATAAACAAGATCTTTGTTTAAGTGCTGAGGTTTATAGTCATCAGCAATATCTTTACCTGGGACAAGCTTTGTAACTATCCATGCTAAACCTGCTACAAATGGTAATTGAATCAAAGTATTTGTTATGTTGAAGATACCATGTGATACTGCAATCGTCATCGCTGGTTTTAAGTGCCATACATCTTGTAACAAACTAATCAAATGAATCACAACTGGCAAGAAAATTGTGAAGATAATTACACCGATTAAGTTAAAGATGACGTGTACAAGCGCCGCACGTTTTGCAGCGATTGAGCCAGCTAAACTAGCTAAGATAGCTGTAATCGTTGTACCAATATTATCGCCTAGTAACACAGGGATTGCTGCGTTTAAGCTAATTAAATCTTGTTGATAAAATTCTTGTAAAATACCAATCGTCGCACTTGAACTTTGAACTAGTGCTGTTAACCCTGCGCCGACAATGACAGCAAGTATTGGATTTGTAGACATATCAAGCATTAATTGCTTAAATCCATCTAATGATGCTAAAGGTTTAACGGCATCACCCATAAATTCTAGACCGAAGAATAGAGAACCGAAACCGAATAGTATGCGGCCAATGTTATTGATTTTAGAGCGTTTAAAGAAAAAGATTAAAAATGCACCTAATGCTAAAATTGGCATTGCATATTCGCCTAAATCTATACCGATAATAAATGCAGTTACCGTTGTTCCGATATTAGCACCCATTATCACTCCAATGGCTTGTTTCAATGTCATAAATCCAGCTGTTACCAGTCCGATTGTGATAACTGTCGTACCTGAACTACTTTGTATTAAAATAGTTACAATGATACCTGCAATAACACCTAATACTGGATTTGATGTAAATTTGTTTAAAATATCTCGTAGCCTGTCTCCTGCTGATGCTTGAAGCCCGTCTCCCATGATTTTTAAGCCGTAAAGGAAAATACCTAAACCACCTAAAAAGGAGAAAATGACTTCTGTAACCGACATTTCCATTATTTCACCTCAAATAAGCTTTATATTTAGATTATCGCTTATAATTGTAAATTTAATGTTAAGATTAGGTAAAATTATTTAACAATATATGTTATTTGTATATGACTTGTAAAATATCGTCACTTATTATGTAAATTTTCAGTGTGAAATGGCAGGTTTGCAATCACTTGTTTAACAAAATGATGCAATCAATCATACAATTATGTGTCATCAAAAAAATCATGTGAGTGGGATAACGAAATAAAGTTTGTGAACATATCATTTCTATCCCACTCCATGATTTGAAATCACCATATAGACATGATTTAATGTGCCTCGTTATAACAATTTGTGTTCTTTTAATAATGACTCAATGTACGTACCTTTTATCTTTTTAAGGAATCCTGCTAATGCGAGTTTCTGCATTTTCGAATCTTTAGTAATCTCGCGCAAATCTTGATGGTCATTCAGTTCGTATACGGCATCCATTAAGACGCGAAGATCAAATGTACTATTGATGACCTCCGGAATACCACGATCTATATTTAGTAATTGATAAACAGCTTCCATGGCAGTACGAACCGAATATTCTGTTGTAAATACAGTATCTCGCTCTGTTTCTGCAAAGTTACCAATAAATGCTAAATTTTGTGATTGATGCGGGACGACTAAAGGTCTGTCGCCGATAGCACGCGTCATGAAATAAGAGGTAATATATGGCATATAAACAGGAATCGTATTAGATGCATGTTTTGCTAAGTCTTCAATTTTGTCAGTTGGTACACCTAAGTGATACAGCCATTCTTGGCATATTTCATTACCACTACATTCTATGATTGGCTTTTTAATATAATCGCCGTTTACATCTGAATATAAGGCGTAAATCCACGTAGATATTTCATTTTTAGGTTGGTCTTTAAACTGTTGCTGACGATTGATTGTAAAACTGATTTGCCATGCAGAATCATTGATTGTAATAATACCGCCAGTAACCGTTTTACCTGCAAGTGGATCACGTTTACAAATGCTTTCTATTGTATCGATAATATCTTTATTGTTTGTTGTCGATGTTGCTGAAACAAACCAACTTTTTTTAGGAATATTTTGGCAAAACTTATCAGGATTACCAAATTCAGGACTTTGTCGTGCTAAATTTTTCCATAGTGTCCAACTACCACCTAATTCGTCAGTTGGTGGCGCTGGTGTATCATTATCACCATACGTAGAGCTTTCTGTAATACTACCGTTTGTCACAAAGACAAGATCGTTTATAGTCAGTTTAATGGATTCTGCCTTACCATTGCGGTCAATTAATATTTCTCGGGCAATTTTTTGACTTGTTGTAACATCTACTTTAATATCTTCTATTTTTACATCGTATTCAAATTGAACCCCATGCGATTTTAAATATTCAACCATAGGTAATACTAAAGATTCATATTGATTATATTTAGTGAATTTTAAAGCTGAAAAGTCTGCGAGACCACCAATATGATGAACGAATCGCATTAGATAGCGACGCATTTCCATAGCAGAATGCCACGGTTCAAATGCAAACATCGTTTTCCAGTAAATCCAAAAGTTTGAATTAAAGAAGTCATCGGAAAATACATCTGTTATTTTGACATCATCTAAATCTTCTTCATTCGTTAAGCATAAATCTAAAATTTCTTTAATCGCTTTTTTGGTCAAAGTGAAGTCTCCATCGGTAACTAAACGTTGACCCTGTTTTTCAATAACTCGACAGCGAGAATAGTTAGGGTCTTCTTTGTTTAGCCAATAGAACTCATCTAATACAGACGCGTTATCGATTTCTAATGAAGGGATAGATCTGAATAAGTCCCACAAACATTCAAAGTGGTTCTCCATTTCACGACCACCTCGGACAACATAGCCTTTTAAAGGCATATTTTCACCATCAAGACTACCACCTGCTTTAGGTAACTCTTCTAAAATATGAATCTTCGAACCTTCCATTTGACCATCCCTAATTAAGAAACAAGCTGCCGCAAGTGAAGCTAACCCAGACCCGATTAAATAAGCAGATTTGTTTTCTACATTTTCAGGTTTTTTAGGGCGCGCAAATGCTTCATAATTTCCATAACTGTAATACATATCCACCAAGTCCTTTCGTATTAGAATACACTCAGACTATACCCCTTTGTGAATTGCAAATATTAGTATTTATATTGGTAAATTTGACGAAATTAGATCATTTTTATATTTTTGATTTTTAAAATTTTATCACTCGAATGTTTTTGGATTCTGAGGTGCGGGACTTGGAATAATTCGAATCATTATGTGGCATGTTAAACAGCTAAATATAAGCTATACACATTTAACAAGCGGATACTCCTGACGCAATTATAGTATCATTACATATTGTTTAATCGTTTGGGGTAATGTAATTAAAAGGTAAAATAGGCAGAGTGTTATACACAAAATGTAAAGAAAGAGGCGATAGAATGTCTAAAATCAGGTCTTTTACAATATTAAGTCTACTTATTTACTTAGCTATGATGTGCTATACAGTAGTGACCTATTCAAAATTACCAACCAAAGTACCTATTCATTATAATTTAGCAGGGAATGCTGATAACTTTGCTGATAAATGGGTGCTGCTTTTGATTAATAGCGCATTTATAGTGATTTGGCTTATATTTTTCATTGCAGGTAGATACTATGAACGATTTGCCAAATGGTCACATTATAATCATACACCACGTGAAATTCGAGCGATTAAATTATTTTTAAGTACGTTAAATTTAGAGATTATGAGCTATATGTCTATCTTCACAGTATTAGAAATTTGGCAAATACAACACCAACATCAATTCAATTTACTATGGTTTAATATGATATTTATCATTATCATTGGTTTGACGCTTGTCATATTTTGTTTACTTCCTACAATTCATAAAATGAGAGATTCTCAATAAAAATATAAACTGTCATGATGCAGTTTTGAAGCGGATTCCTGAGATTATTATAAATAATATCTAGTATTTATAATTAAAATGATATATTATTTATTATAGTTAAATATTGTGTATATTTTGTGAACTTTTTGTAAAAATTCGATTGCCTGTCACATATAGGAGTGTTACATTTTAAATATGTGATCATCGCAAAATATAAGTTGAAATAGGGTGTAGATTAATCAAAATGATAAATATTTTATATAAAGAGAGGGAGTCATTATGACACTACTTACTGTGAATCCATTCGATAATGTTGGATTATCAGCCTTAGTTGCAGCAGTACCTATTATTTTATTTTTATTATGCTTAACCGTTTTTAAAATGAAAGGCATTTATGCAGCATTGACAACTTTGGTTGTTACATTGATTGTGGCTTTATTTGTATTTGAATTACCAGCGCGTGTATCAGCAGGTGCGATTACAGAAGGCGTTGTTGCCGGTATTTTTCCAATAGGATATATCGTTTTAATGGCAGTTTGGTTATATAAAGTTTCTATTAAAACAGGACAATTTTCTATTATTCAAGATAGTATTGCTAGTATTTCAGAGGACCAAAGAATCCAACTATTATTAATTGGATTTTGTTTCAACGCATTTTTAGAAGGTGCAGCAGGATTTGGTGTGCCGATTGCGATTTGTGCAGTGTTATTGATTCAACTTGGATTTGAACCATTAAAAGCAGCGATGTTATGCTTAATTGCTAATGGTGCGGCGGGTGCCTTTGGTGCAATTGGTTTACCAGTTAGTATTATTGATACGTTTAACTTAAGTGGAGGCGTTACAACATTAGATGTTGCGAGATACTCAGCATTAACACTTCCAATTTTAAACTTTATTATTCCATTTGTTTTAGTATTCATTGTAGATGGTATGAAAGGTATTAAAGAAATTTTACCTGTCATTTTAACAGTGAGTGGTACATATACTGGATTACAATTATTATTAACAATATTCCATGGTCCAGAACTAGCAGACATTATTCCATCACTAGCAACAATGGTGGTGTTAGCATTTGTTTGTCGTAAATTTAAACCGAAAAACATTTTCAGATTGGAAGCGTCTGAACATAAAATTCAAAAACGAACGCCTAAAGAAATTGTCTTTGCTTGGAGTCCGTTCGTAATTTTAACTGCCTTTGTATTAGTATGGAGTGCACCATTCTTCAAAAAATTATTTCAACCTGGAGGTGCGCTTGAAAGTTTAGTATTAAAAATGCCAATTCCGAATACTGTGAGTGATTTATCGCCTAAAGGAATTGCGTTGCGTCTCGATTTAATTGGTGCAACAGGGACAGCGATTTTATTAACAGTAATTATTATAATTATAATTACGAAGTTAAAATGGAAAAGTGCAGGTGCTTTATTGGTCGAAGCAATTAAAGAATTATGGTTACCGATCCTTACAATTTCAGCGATTCTAGCTATTGCTAAAGTTATGACATACGGTGGTTTGACTGTAGCAATTGGACAAGGTATTGCTAAAGCTGGAGCAATTTTCCCATTATTCTCTCCAGTATTAGGTTGGATTGGTGTGTTTATGACTGGTTCAGTTGTAAATAACAATACTTTATTCGCACCTATTCAAGCGACAGTGGCACAACAAATTTCAACAAGCGGTTCATTACTTGTGGCAGCTAACACTGCAGGTGGTGTAGCAGCGAAACTTATTTCACCACAATCAATTGCCATTGCGACTGCAGCTGTTAAAAAAGTTGGTGAAGAATCTGCATTATTAAAAATGACGTTAAAATACAGTATTATATTTGTTGCCTTTATTTGTGTTTGGACGTTTATACTAACGTTAATATTCTAAATATAAATAATGTTGTCACTTGGATTCAAATGACATTTTAAATCTAATTATTCATGAATCGAACTAGTACGAAATGCAATGAGCATCTTGTCTAGTTCGATTTTTTAATGTCTAAAAATGTCGTATATGTAATCAGAGTAGAAAGTGTTGAGGCGTTTCAGAAGTTGTTTAGAAAAGTAAGTAAAATAAAAAATGCACTGAGCAACAAAAGATGTTGCTAGTGCATTTAGATGATTCTTATCATTTCAAATAAGAATGTGTTAATCAACGTATATAAGTTAAAATTGGTTTGGATAAAATGATATCTATCGTTGTGTATTGTTTGTTTTTATAGTTCACGACGACGTCCAGCTAATAACGCTGCACCTAACGCTAATGATAATCCACCAAATACAGTTGTACCGATGAATGGATTTTCTTCACCAGTTTCTGGTAATGCTTGAGCTTTGTTAGCATCTGCATGGTTTGCTGGTTGCTTCTTATCAACAACAAGTTCTTGACCAGGTTTGATCATGTTTTTATCAGCTAATTTGTTATCTGCAGCAATTTTGTCAGCAGTAGTGCCGTTTGCTTTTGCAATGTCATTTACTGTATCACCAGGTTTAACGACATGTACTCCGTTGCCGTCTTCTTTGCCAGGTTTGTTGCCGTCTTCTTTACCAGGCTTGTTGTTGTCTTCTTTGCCAGGTTTTTTGTTGTCTTCTTTGCCAGGTTTGTTGCCGTCTTCTTTACCAGGCTTGTTGTTGTCTTCTTT
>ERZ1023480.27-NODE-27-length-37452-cov-496.615825_pt1 | contig 37452 bp, 34 predicted proteins | sample MGYA00380536_ERZ1023480 | MGnify/ENA primary metagenome ERZ1023480 (study PRJEB33173, sample SAMEA4830305) | metagenome | study: EMG produced TPA metagenomics assembly of the PRJEB25223 data set...
ATTAATAGAAATCAGCTTTTTTACATTGCCTAAGAACTTAATGTCCCAAGCCCTTTTTATTTGGTATGATATCAATAAGTTTTTTCAGAATATTCTATGTTTTAGGGGTGTCAAAACTTAATGGTAACCGCAATTATTCATGGATTTATCTTAGCGATTGGTCTAATTTTACCTTTAGGTGCACAAAATGTATTTATTTTTAACCAAGGAGCTAATCAACCAAAATATAGATATGTATTGCCTGCAATAATTACAGCCGGGTTGTCAGACAGCTTACTTATTATTATTGCAGTGGTAGGAGTATCTATCATTATTATGTCTTTACCTGTACTTCAAGCAATTATTTATATAGTTGGTTTAATTTTCTTGATGTATATGGCTTGGACCATTTGGCATGATAAACCCTCAACAGATGGAGAAGCTCAAATTATGTCTCCAATGAAACAAGTAAGTTTTGCTTTATCAGTTTCATTACTCAATCCACATGCTATTTTAGATACAATTGGTGTAATTGGTAGTAGTGCTGCATTATATAGTGGCAGCAATAAAATTGCGTTTACAATCGCTTGTATTAGCGTTTCATGGTTATGGTTCTTTTTACTCGCAATTTTAGGAAAAATGGTTGGATCAATTGATAAAACCGGAAAATTATTAACAATAATCAATAAATTATCAAGCATAATAATTATTATTGTTGCTCTGATGATATTACAAAAACTTATTCAATTATTATTCTAAAGCGTTATATAGTTGTATTTTAAAAGCGTTATACAAAAGACATACTTGTGTCTATGTATAACGCTTTATTTATTATAAATTTGGATCAATTAACTCAACAAATTTAAATGTTCCATTGTCATATTCAAATTTCAGGATATTACAATTACCGATATTATGCTTTAATGCTTCATCTAGTTTAAGGCAATATCTTAAAAATACTCCCATTATTGTTCCATGACTCACGACTAATGCATTATTCTTTGTTTGAGACATAATATCATGTAAAGTTTTCACAATGCGTTCTTCAACTTGTTGCCTTGCCTCTCCTTTGAAAGGAACAATTCGATCTCCGAATAAGTCCTCAGGCTTGTATAGATTATCAAATAGATAGACTGACTCACCTTCAAATATTCCAAAATGCCATTCCTTCAGTCCCTTAAAACGTTGATACGATTGGTTAGGTGCAACATTTTCAAGTGTGTCACTTGCGCGTTCTTGCGTTGATGATGCATATAAATCGAAGTTTATCCCCTTAGTTTCATAATAACTACGTGCCTTTTGAGCTTGAGCAATTCCAAGTTCTGTTAGCGGCGAATCTCCAAATCCCTGAATTAGTCCCTTAAAATTAAACAAAGTTTGTCCGTGGCGCATTAAATATAACGTTTTAGCCAACAATAACACCTCTTCAATAAAAAGTATTGATAGCTCAAAATGTATTCTCTTTTTATTAAAATGAGTACCAAATATATTAAACCATTATTTAAACTTTTTCGGTAGCGAAAACCTTTGCTTTTGATGTACATTTTTTTCATAAGTAATGATGATTTTAGTTTAAAAGATAATGTGACGGGGTAAAACGCAATGAAGAGTACAGAATTTTAAAGGAGTGAGTGTTTATGGATAATCATAATCAATGTAATTATGTGAATCCACAAAATGTTTCACTTGACTGGGAATGTTTTATAATTAGTAAAAGTGAAATGTTGTTAGATGGTGTACCAAATGAACTTATCAACACTTGGTTAGATAAAGACATTATTACACCATTTTCGATAAGAAATGATGAAATAAACTTTAAAACAAAAGATATTTGGGATGCACTAATACATCATAATTGGTACTACTCAAATTAATTTGCCATATATAAGCTAATAGCTCTATTTGTAGTTTCAATTAATTGATGATTTGTGTAATTAGACATCACATATGCTCTAATTACTTGGTGTCTTTCTTCTAATCGAGGGAATGCTTTATCTTCACTAACGTGTTCGGCCAATATACCAAATGGTGTGTTATCATTTTGAAAACCCATGATGAAATTGTAAAACGTCATAAGACTTGCCCCCTTCATTTATTAAGCGCTATTTAAAGTGTTATTATTAATCTTATCAGAAAACTAGTATTTGTAAATGTGCAAAAGTGATTTTGCACATTTTTTTCATATCTGATTCTAAAAATATTAACGAATTATACAACTTTAAGAGTTTTTAGTATGTAAATATTCTTTTCATATTAATACTATACACCCCTATATATGCTCACTTGTTTGAATTAATAAACTTTAGCATTCTACAAATAATATTTTAAAAATAACTATACTTTTTATTTACCTATTGGAAAATAGTGTTATCATATTTATTAAGAAGCTATTTTTATACTAGTAGGTGTCAGTCATGAATAACATTTTGTTAAATGCTATCAATATAGTTATTACTACCACTTTTGTTATCTTTAATATTTTAATCACATATAATAAAGATTTAGATGATTTATGTTGGCTCCTGCCTGGTATTATCATTTGTGGTGTGATACTCATCGTATCCTTTACCATTGCAATGATAACTAAAAACTGGTTAAGTGAAATATTATTTTTTATAAATATCGTACTCGTTCTCTATTACATTTATCCTATTTTTTATAGTTTTATAGGTTAATAATTACGGTATATAAGGAGGGTTTCACATGTCTTTACATTTTGCAATTCTGTTTTGGCTAGCATTAATTTTCTTAGTTGCCGCTACGTTTATACTCGTATTAATGAAAAAAACTGGCAAAGAATCTAAAAAAGAGTCCTATTTAAGTTTCACTGTCATTCTCTATATTTTTGGATTCGCTATATTAATATACACATTTATATTTGGTGTGCTATAAATGAAATTCATTTTATATCCAGTCTGAAACGTCTCAATGATGTTTCAGACTGTTTTTTATTCTTAATAGACATTTCACACTCTCATACTTTAATATTTAAGATATGTTTTAGTCTTACAAGCTTATTAAAGATTACAATTCTAATTTAAGACTATTTACATATATTTCTTCAACAAGGAGCTTTTAAGTGAACTATATTAAACGAACGATAATTTTACTTATATTATTCGTTGTCGTATCCCCAATAAACTCACCAAAAACAATTGCAGATAATAAGTATTCAGAAATTCAAGATGACAAATTCCAATTACAACCTGGTGATATTATTGTTACAAAAGGCCCTGTCATGTGGGGATTTTTTGGTCATTGTAGTATCGCGATTGATGATAAAACGATTTTACAAATTGAGGGGCCTGGCGACAAACCAACTACACAATCCTTCGAATCTTTTAAATATAATTATGCAAGTGGCAAAAATGATTGGATGAAAGTTTATCGTTGCAGCTATCCTGGTGCAGGTAAAAAAGCGGCTGAATGGGTTAAGAAAAACTATGAGAATACAAATCATCGTTATCTAGTTACATTAAATTTGAACAGCAAAAAATTTACGTATTGTACTAAAATTATCTACCAAGCTTATAAATTTGGTGTAAGTGAAAAATCAGTTAAAAGTTATGGACTACATATTATTTCACCCTATGCAATTAAAGATAATTTTATAGATCCATACAAACTAAGGCTTGTTAAAGCTTATTAACACAGTTTCATCAAATAGTTAAATTAGTTTGTGTTTTGCAATAAATTGGGTATAGATTACAAATGATATTTCAGGAGGCCCAATATTTTGAATGAACTAACTAAAGAACAAAAGTATACAATAGCTAAATTTTACAAATTATATATTGAACGTTCGAATAATGGAGAAACAGAAACAGTCGCTAACTTTTTTGGCGATGCTAAAGATGCACGTGAAAACTATTTTTGTGATCGTGATTATCAAGACTTCTTAACTAACTGCCAAATTTTAATTCAAAACAAATACTTAACTGGTGAAGTTTTGGACGATAACATTTACAATATTTCTATTTTAAACAAGACATTTATTGAATTCGAACAAAATTTTGGTTGAACATGAATGTCTCAACTATAAACTTTCTAACCCTATTTTAAAGCAGGAGTGAAAAACATACATGAGTGAATGGCATATTAATAATCAATCTACAAAACCTTTTTTAATACAACAAGCGGAAAAGCAATTGTCTATTGTTAAACCGTTGCCTAATGGTAGCTTCCAAATACTCACAGAAATAAATTTGGAGAATGGCAATATTAGTAACATCGATCATTCTTTACTTGTTTCAGTAGACCCCAAAGCATTAGAAATAAGTATATTTGACGCTGTAAATTAAACGCAATATTTTTATTTAATTATTTTAATGTTTCGCCTTTTAAATGAAAACAAGATTACTGAATTATTATGAGATTTTAAAAACAATAAATATTCTCAATAATTAATCAGTCTTAATAAAAAATTAACAAAAAGTTGATTAGTTAAATTATTAATTAAGTAGTAAGATATTATGCGATGTGGTATCCTATTATTGTTAAACATTTTGAGTGTTTAACATTACTTCTTGTTATCGCCATATACAGACTTTAATTCTCGTCATTATTAAAGTTCTGTATTGGCGCTTTTTTATATTCAAAATCAAAAGTCGGACAGATGAAAAGTAAAAAACTTTTCCATCAGTTCGATTTATTTTAGAACCATTATATATTGTTAAATCTCCACCTAAATTTATTGGACAAAAAAATAACGGCTAGTGCTTTTACCACACCAACTGTTATCGATTTAAAGCATAAAAAAACAGCCCTATAATAAGGACTGTTTGAATAAGTTAAAATTACATTTTAACTACGTTTGCAGCTTGCTCGCCACGGTCGCCTTCAACGATGTCGAATTCAACTTTTTGGCCTTCTTCTAATGATTTGTATCCATCTTCAGCGATTGCTGAGAAGTGTACGAATACGTCGCTACCATCTTCTCTTTCGATGAAACCAAAACCTTTTTCTGCATTAAACCATTTAACTGTACCGTTATTCATATTGAATACCTCCGTCGTGCTTTTGCACTAAATATTTTGTAACAAATTCATAAATGAAAAGGAGAATATTCTATATAAATAACTCACATTTTTCTTCACGCTCTTTATTACTTAACTTTCATTATACACTTTTAAATATAGAAGTAAAGCATTATTTTATTTTCTGTGATAATACACATTGAACTATATAGTAATATTCCATTTTAATACTAAATTTAAAATTTTTATTTTCTAATATTAAATACACTTGCTTTTGATACTATTTACTTTTTTAATTCTGAATTGATAATAAATCATATCGTGATCCAAAAATTATAAAAGTGCCACTAGCAGCAGTGACACTTTTACAATGAGCATTATTGACCTGAATCAGCGTTGTCTTCGCTCCAAATATTTAATTTCTCTTTTTTCGCTTGTGCTTCACTTTTTCTTAAAAGTTGTTCATGTGTATTGTTAGGTTTATAAACATAAGCAACTTTAGCCAAGCCTTGACGAACTAAAGCTTCGTTTACCATTTTTCCATCAGCATAAATATACGCTAAGCCACGTCCATATTTATCAGTTCTTTGACCTTTGTCAAACTCGACTTCAATTTTCTTTGCATTTTCTACCATTTTTTTCGTAAATGCACTTGCTTCAGGACCATATTTCTCTACACCTTTTTTAGGATGCTTTGTTTCAGGTGTATCAACCAATAATAGTCTAAATGTCATTGGTTGACCTTTGTACATTAATTTAACCGTATCACCATCAATCGCTTTAATTAATGTCGCAGGTTCTTTATGTAATTTTTTAGTTGAAGTTGCACTATATACTGTTGGATCTTCAGAACCACTTCTATTTACGCCGTTATCTGTTTGTGATGCATTTGCTGAGCTACTTAGACTTGAAACTACAACTAAAGTTAACACTAAGCAACTAGTAGCGAAAAAGAAAAACCTCTTTGCGTATTGCCCTTTCGAAACATTACTGATAGCCATCCCTATAAGTAATATTGAAACAATTGCCATACATATGCCAGCACTTAATAAGTATTCTGTCATAACTAACACCTCTTTCTTTTTAGTTAATTTTAATATTAAACGTTAATTAATTATAATTCTACATTTTTACAATTAATTAATAAAAATTTAATAATTATAATAAAATAACTATACTTACTTTTATGTATTTTCTATATTTTAGGTGTCAGAACTTATATATCTAGCCTTATTTGTAAAATTAAAAAGCCTACAACATGAATCGTTGCAGACTATCATATCGAGACAAAGAGGTTTATTAGTGTCTCTATATCTATGTGGAATTTGAAAAGATTATTTATAATATTTACGGGGATAAATTGTCATTTAAAAACGAGATGTATAACTTATAATTTACTTTGGATTAGCGTTGTAATCCATTATAAACCTTATCAATTTGTTTATTGAAATAGTTTTGATGCGGTTTGCTTAATGTGTTAACTTTTTGTTTGGCTTTCATCCTAGCATCAGCACTTTGTGTATCTTTATAGTTCTCTACTAAGCTTTGTGCTTCTTTAACATGATCACGTCTAATAACGCGTTTGTCACGGTCTGTGAAATGTGATGAGTCAATTTCACTATAACCAACCATAGCTCCTGATTTACCGCCTATTGTTAATATGTTGAACTCCATCAGGTTTGAATTGCTATTAGATTTAAAAATATTAATTTGAGCATGTTCAACTGTTATAACTTTCTCTTCCGATACAATTTCAGTAAATTGCTTAGTATCATTTGCGCCACTCTCTGTCACTAATGCGTTTGCGTGATTAGAATGCCATAATTGAGTTGCACAAATTACACCCATTGTTAGTACTAGTACTTTCCTTTTCATTTGTTTATGCTCCCTTATTTGCTTTGATTGTAAAACCGACTTTTTCACCCTGTTTTCTTCGCCATTGAAAATTATATACCAATATTTTAGAAACAATAATTAACTTGCGATGAACAAACTATTAACAATAATCTTGAGTCTTATATTTATCTTAATTAATAATATATTTATTTAAGATTATGTTACTTCCAACTTTCAAAGTAGAAAAACGGTATAATTTGTTGATAGATGTATATCACTTAGCGTAAAAAATACAGCCTACAACCACATAGATTGTAGACTATATTTAAAATAATAGGTATTTATCATATCTCGTAAACTTAGTGCCAATTTTTATACTCGTGGTGCTGGTAAGCTACCCTTAAATTCAGGAACGTAGTGTGTAGGGCTATAACTTGGAACAGCATATTGATAATTTACATTTTTGATATTTAATGATGGTTTCCCAATTTTATAACCATTTGATTGTGAAAATGAGAAATATTTCTTCACACCTTTAACTACTTTATAAGAATAGAAGTATTTATAGTCATATGCTTTATTTACTTTAGCATTTTGATGTGTTGCTGTTGTGTTATTTTGGAAACTTGGTACATGCATACGATGTGAATTGTGACCATATGGTGGAATTACCTTGAAACTATTTATTTGTGGCACAACACAAAAGTGATTAATTTTAATGCTAGCATGCCCTGGTGTAACAAATTTATGCGCGTGATATCCAGGAACTGCAAAATGATGCTTGATAATTAAAGATTGAGATGGATGTGTATATCTAGGCGATTCTGATGGTTTAACAATAAAGTGTTTATTAATAGAATCCTTTGCATGATTTACATGTTTATGTACATGTGTTGATTTGTATGAAGTAATAACTTTCTTGTAGTGGGTTTGCGTAGTAATGAAGTGGTGGTTTACTTTGTTTTGCGTAATAAATCTATTTACTTCTGGGCCTTTAGCAACAAAATGCTTATCAACTTGTTGTGAAGCTGGATTGTTTGTTGTTACATTCACGCGATTATTGATTTCTTTGTACTCTGGTACAATGTTTCCTAATTTTGATTCTGGTACGGCAAAGTTTTTATCTACAATTTTACTTGCTGCTGAAGGATCCGAAATCTTATTCAATTTGTCTTCAGAAACTACAAAGTTTTTATTGTCAGTTAAATTACTAACATTTACTTTTGGTGCTTTTTTAAATTCATTGTAAGATGGAATAATTTTATTAATTCCTGATTCTGGAACTACAAATTTTTTGTCAACACTCTCTGTCACTGATGCTTTAGCGTTATTTGAATTGATAAGTTGTGTAGCAAATAGCGTGCTCATAGTTAAAACTAATAATTTCTTTTTCATCTGTTATTTCTCCTTTATATAGACTCAATATTATAACCAATTTAATTTTCCTGTTATATTCACTAACAGCATTATATACCAGAATTTTCAGTATAATAATTAACTTGAAGTAAACGTTGTCTTAACATTTTTATTGTTTTTCAGCTTAAAATTAATTATTGATATTGATAGTTAAGCATAATAATTTTTTCGTAATATAAAGTGAAAAAAGTAATAGTCCACACCTGTTTAGAATGTGGACTATACTAGATTGCATCATTGAAATGATGACTTTGATATTATTTATTGCTAGTTTAAAATGTTGTTATTTTTACGGCAAACTCATTATTTGCTTTGCAGCCATGCATTAATATTATTTGCCATTATATACTTTATTGATTTGTTTATTAAAACGTTTTTGATGACCTTCACTTAAAGTATTTACTTTTTGTTGTGCATTTAATCGGTCTTTATAACTATGTGTATCTTTATAATTATCAACTAACTTTTGAGCTTCTCTAACGTGTTCACGCTTAATTACACGCTTCTCACGTTCAGTTAGATGAGAAGAATCAATTTGACTTATACCAACCAGTGATCCTGATTTTCTACCAGGTAAAGCAGACGTTTCTTCAAATTCAATAAGATGATTATGCGTATGATTTGAAGTTGTTGGTGATTGATGCGTTGTTGTGAAATCATGACTTTCACCATTTAATCCAGCCAATTGTTTTGGTGCATTATAAATAATTTGTTGCTGAGTTTGACGCTCAACTGTAGGCATAGGTGCCTGTGTCGTTGTTTCAGTATATGTAGTCGGTGTTGTTGGTTTCTTTGATGGCGCAGAAACCACAAGTTTCTTGTCGTTTTCGTTGTCGTCTTCGTCATATTCTAACGATACAACTGGTGTGTTATTTTTATATTTTTGTTTAGCTAAAAATCGTTCTTTTATTTCTTTAAATTTCTTTTCATAATTAGCTTTTTGTTCTTCAGTTACTTCGTTTATTTTAGATTTGTGATTTTGAGTATTTAAACTTCTTTTACTTCTTTTAGATGTATTCGCTTTAGCTTCTTCTGTATCTGCTTTTAGTTTTTTTGCCATTACTATATTTTCTTCATTACTTTCAACTAACGCCGGTATATTCAACGGCCTATTTTCATTGATTTCAACAAAAAATTCATCAATAATTGATTCCAAATCTTTAATTCTATCTTCAAACATCCTTTTGTTTTTAGGAATTTTATCCTCTCTTTCATTTTTCGACAAACCAACTATCATATCTAATTTATTATATAAATTTTCTCTTGCATCCTTATTACCAAAAAACGCATAGCCTAACATCAATACTTTGTTTTCCAACTCATTTAGTTTAACATTTGCTTGATATTCTTCTTCGTTGCCGTATCTCTTTAATTCTGGATGCTTTTCTTCTATTTTCTTGGACTCTATATCGAATTCCTTTTTATTTTCTTGTAATGATTCATAAATCTTCAAATACCTTTCATGTGTCAGTCCTAATATATCTGCAGGTATCTGTATATTATTTTTACTATAGTAAGCTATTTTTCTTTCCTCATCTATAAATTTATTAAGTGCGTCTATCTCAGCAAGAAACTTTTTTTGATATTTTTCGTTAATATCTTTATATTCCAGCTCGTCATATCCATCATGATCTTGAATATCAATAGAAGTAATTAATTTATTTAAACTTTCCTTATATTGTTCTAGACTCCAATTATTACTCTTTTGCCCTGATACAGATAAAGCTTTTGATACATATGGATTCTTCTCCCCAGAAACCACTGCACTCGCACGATTGCTTTCCCAAATTTGTGATACACATAATGCTCCCAATGATAAAACTAGCAATTTATTTTTCAACTGTATTTTCTCCTTAATTTTCCCTAATTAACAACCTACCTTACACCCTATTTTTTCGCCAAGCCAAATTATATAACATCTACCTTTTTAAAATAATTAACTGTTGATGAATTAATTATTAATTATATTCAAACAATATATTTGGAAAATTCAAGTAAAAAAGCCACCTTTTACGGTGGCTTCTTCATGAATCATATGATTAATTTAATATCATTATTACTTATTTCTTATCTTTATTTTCTTTTTTTCTTCTGAAAAGTAGTAATGAACCTAATGATGCTAATAATCCCCAAATTAGTGACGTATTTGCTTCATCTTCAGAACCTGTATCAGGTAATGGTTCTTTACTATCTTTAGCCTCATTTTTATTAGAAGCATTAGTACCATTTTTAGGTGAATTAGGCGGCACTACATTATTGTTAGAACCTGACTCGGAATCGCTATTTGAATCACTTTCTGAGTCGGAGTCACTATCTGATTCTGAATCGCTACCTGAATCTGAGTCGCTGTCTGAATCTAAGTCACTGTCTGAGTCTGAGTCACTGTCTGAGTCGGAATCACTATCTGAATCTGAGTCACTGTCTGAATCTGATTCGCTATCTGAATCCGAGTCACTGTCTGAGTCGGAATCACTATCTGAATCTGAGTCACTACCTGAGTCAGAATCACTCGCTGAATCTGAATCGCTGTCTGAGTCTGAGTCACTATCTGATTCTGAATCGCTGTCTGAGTCTGAGTCATTATCTGATTCTGAATCGCTGTCTGAGTCGGAATCACTGTCGGAATCTGAATCGCTATCTGAATCTGAGTCACTGTCTGAGTCGGAATCACTGTCGGAATCTGAATCGCTATCGGAATCTGAGTCACTGTCTGAGTCTGAGTCGCTATCTGAATCTGAGTCACTGTCTGAGTCTGAGTCACTGTCGGAATCTGAATCGCTATCCGAGTCTGAGTCACTGTCGGAATCTGAATCGCTGTCTGAGTCTGAGTCACTGTCTGAGTCTGAATCGCTGTCTGAGTCTGAATCGCTGTCTGAATCTGAGTCGCTATCTGAGTAGGAATCGCTATCGGAATCTGAGTCACTATCTGAGTCTGAATCGCTCGCTGAGTCTGAATCACTCGCTGAATCTGAATCGCTCGCTGAATCTGAATCGCTCGCTGAATCTGAATCGCTTGCTGAATCTGAATCACTTGCTGAATCTGAATCACTTGCTGAGTCTGAATCACTTGCTGAGTCTGAATCACTTGCTGAATCTGAATCACTTGCTGAATCTGAATCACTCGCTGAATCTGAACCGCTATCTGAATTAGAATCACTACCCGAATCTGAACCGCTATCTGAACCTGGGTCAGAATCTGAATCCTCTGGAATTGGTTCAATTTCACCAGGCTCATCAGGTTGTTCAGGAACAACTGGTTTATCGATACCGTCACCAGAACCTGATCCGTTATTAAATGCTACTTCGTTGTCCCATGACATAGATCTCCATATAAAATTAGAATCATAACCATAAAATGTCGAACGTAGTGCTAAATCACCTGTACTAGCAGGATCAATATGGCCATTAACAACTACAATATACGGTGTTGTAATTTGGTCATCGTCCGTAGGAAATTCTACTTTGTATTGATTAGCATTTGGAAATGAAATTCTAACTTGATTAGTTACATCTTCAAAATCGCTAGGATTCACATAATAACTTTCAGATAAATCATTAGCATTATCGACTCTATAAACTTTAATATCAGTGTTTTTTGCATCTATTAACGCATTACTCTTTGTATTAGGAATTAAATTACCTGTTAAGGCAGGTAACACAACGTTATCTCCGCTTGGATTGACATAAATTGTTTGGCGATACGTATTATTTGTTTTATCGATTTGATCAATCGTACCTTTAATTGATAAATTATGGAATTGTCCATATTTCTCATAGTCGATTAATACTGTCTTACTAGCAGTATTGGTTCCTATGCCAGTTGTCAATGTCACATTACCTGTCTTTGTAACATTTTCAGGGTCAATATAAGCTGGCATAGTAATATTAGCTGTTACATTTTCTTTATTATCAACATAGTCTGTAAATGTATAAATAACATTACCATCACTATCGATTACACCATTTGCCAATACTTGATCTCCAGCCATAATTGGTGGCACTTTAGCAGTTGAAGTTACACCATTTAAGTTTAATTCTTTAGGTACAGTTATTTTGAATGTGTCACCTTTAACAGCAGAATTAGGCACTGAAAAACCATAATTCAGTTTGACATAACCTGCTTGGTGCGGATACACAGTCGTACCAGAGTCAATAGTAACTTTCACATCTGTCAACTGATTCGTAATATCTGTGCCAGCTGCCGGTGCATCTGCAGCTACAGCCGCTAAACTAAATGCTCTCTTTCTAGGCGCACTTGTATTAACCGCTTGATTAACTACATCTTTATTACTTGCATCTGTATTCTGTGGAGCTGATTCATTGTTTGAAGGTGTTGCTTCAGTTGAAGTATCTTGCGTTGTTGAAACATTTTCCGCATTTGTAGAATTTTGAGGTGAATTTACAGATGATACTGTATTAGTATCATTAGAAGTCGTTTCATTACTTGTTTGATTCACTAATTCCTCCGCATTTGTATTGCTTGATTGAGTTGTTGCCGGTGTATTAGCTTGATTCGTTGCCGTAGTAGCTTCACCAGTTACCGGAGTTTCTTCCGTAGTTGCATTTGTTAATGCTGATTGTGTCGTTTCCTGTTGTGCTGGATTTTGCGCCACACTCGTTTCGCCATTATTAGTGTTTGACGATGTTTTAGTATCACTCACGTTTGTGTCGTCTGTTTTAGGTGCAGCACTAACGCTACTTGAATCATTACTTTTGCTTTCGTTACTTGCGCTATCAGATTGCGTAACACTATTTTCACTTGCATCTGCTTCTTTACTGCTGAGTAGTCCAAAACCGATTAACGTACCTACAAGCACTGAAGCCACGCCAATCGATTTTTTCCGAATTGCGTGTTTTTCTTTTTTCTTCATATTCATTTTATTCCCTCTTTTTAAAAAGTCATTTTATATTAACTATATACCCTTTAAAGATATATTTAATCTCTGTTAATGGAATTATACACTAAAATTGCATTATAGCAATTAATTTGTATCGATATTTTATTATCCACAATAATACTTTACTAACAAACATTTTATTTATTGCTATTTTAAAAATTGCAAACGACAACGCACGATTTCATTGCAAACATTTTTTATTATTAATATGAACTCTGCCTAATGTAATCCTAGCTTGAAATCATATTTTTTCAAAAGCAGATGTGTAATTTATGGTACCTGTTTTTCCCGCTAAACTGTTCACTTTTAATTCTTTAATTAAAAACGCTTCGTCTGGTATACCATCATATGGTGGATAAATGTCGTACATACTTGCGCGTTGATATCCTAGATTGGCATAATACGTCGGCCATCCTAATACACTGATAAAATTATATCCTTTTAATATTGCTTCTCGTTCTAATGCTTGAATCAATCGCTTCCCTATACCTTTATTTTGATGATGAATATCAACAGATACAGGTGCTAACACTAATCCAATTTCCCGTTGTGCCTCGTTATCAAGATAAACTTCACTTAGTAAACCGTGCCCTACAACTTCATTTTGAAGAACAGCAACTAATTCTAAGTTATTGTCATACGTATCACTTAGACGAATTTGGTCTACTAGCTCTGATTCATTACCATAACCATGTTCACTATTTTCAAATGCCGTTCTAATTAACTGGTCAACTTGAGCAAAGTCATGTTGATGTATTTGTCTAATTTGCATCTTTGCCCCTCCTTTTAGTTCTATCTTATAGAAAAATGCATTACAACATAAAGTAATATTTTATAGTAATGACGCCATTATTTCATTAAAATTGAATGATATTTTTCGCAATAAACAACTACCCTCTTAAATCAATTTTTAGATAAACTGCAAATCATAAATTTCTTTATTATTATAAGTATTAAAACGGTCGATTTGACCTTTTAATATAACTTCCTGTTGTTTGCGACTTACATTATGATAATAAGTCATACGTACATTCAAATCAGCTTCATAACCATTGTTCTCAATCGTTCTTTCTAATTCTTCGTACACATTTTTATTAATTGGTAACATGTACCCTTCTTTACTAGGTAAAATATTCACGTATTTTTTCTGAATGACTTTATCATTACCCAATAAAACCTCTATTGCAATTTTTTTAGCAGCACCGCCACCTAAATTATATAGTTTAATATAATCTTTATGATGATGCTCTTCTGTTGCCGAATTCATTATATTAAGTTGATCCTCCTCCCTTTATAATAAAATTTGGTTAAAACCTAAAGCTGGCAGAAAGCTAATTTTCATTTGATAAAGTTGAACTGAAACTGATACAAAATAAAATAAAGCCATAATAAATGTTCCAATAGATCCTATAGCTGAAATAATGTTAATCATTAAGATATCAACCCTCCCATATGAAATTTATATGATTAATTTCAAACTGAAAAAGCATTTTACTTAATCGTTTATATCCAAAAACAATCATTTTAAACGTTATATTCGACTGCTCATATAAAAAGTTTTGCTTTATAGCCTTAAGTAATTTTTTAACCATCAAGTACGATTATTATTACGGCAATCTATTTGTATTGACTAAAAAATACAATAACGCTTTTGAGAGCTCCCATCTTTGACCAGTATTTTCCAAATTAATAACACTTCTTCTTCAATACATATTTATCTCATACAAATAAGTTGATTTTTTTATTTTTACAAACGTAATTTCTTAACAAATCAAAATTTTACATTTAAATCTTTCGATATATTACAAGTTTTTTAAAAAAGTAATATATTTCTATCAATAAAAGTAATATAATATTAGTAATTATAGTTTCATTAATTTATTGCAACAATACATAGGATCATTATTACAAGAATTATTTAATATCATCTTAGAATCTCACAAAATATCAACTTTGTTTAATTACTCAAAATGATAAGTCATTTAGAGTTTTTAAAATAAACTTTTGCGAAATAAAGGAGACATGTTAAATGAAAAAAGTAATGGGGATATTATTAGCAAGTACACTTATCTTAGGTGCTTGTGGACATCATCAAGATAGTGCAAAAAAAGAGAGCACTAGTCACAAAAAGAAAGAAAATGACAATGAAGAATTAAATGAAGAACTTAAAGAATTTAAAAGCAAAAAAAATATGGATATAAAAATTAAAGGCGATACTATTGTTAGTGACAAATTTGAAGCTAAAATAAAAGAACCGTTTATCATCAATGAAAAAGATGAGAAAAAGAAATATATCGCTTTTAAAATGGAAATTACTGCTAAAAAAGACGATAAAGATTTAAATCCATCTTCTATTTCTCATGACTATATTAATATTACTCAAGATGATAAAAATACAGTAAATAAATTAAGAGATGGTTATCTTTTAAGTGATAAAAAATATAAAGATTGGACAGAACATAACCAAGATCAAATTAAAAAAGACAAAACTGCACAAGCCATGTTCATCTATGAGTTAAGAGGTGATGGAAATATTAATTTAAATGTCCATAAATACTCAGAAGATAAAACAGTTGATTCTAAATCATTCAAATTTAGTAAACTTAAAACCGAAGATTTTTCTCATAGAGCGGAAACAAGAGAAGAAGTAGAAAAGAAAGAAAAAGAATTTGAAGAAGAGTACAAAAAAGAACAAGAACGAGAGAAAGAAAAAGAAAAGCAAAAAGATGACGACCACAGTGCTTTAGATGAAGTATAAATTTTTGAATGCTCGCATTTAGCGTTATAATCTTTGTTGTTATTATTGTCATTATAAATTAGCTTACCTACACTCATAATGACACACTAATTTAATTGTTAAATACAACAAAAAAAGAGTAGCTCGCCTACTCTTTTTTGTTGTTTTGAAATGGTAATTTTTGAAATGACTCGATCATAATTTCACGAATACCATGCAACATTTTTCGTGAACTCATTTTTCAAACAATACTTATCGATCAAAAATAAACCTATACACATAGTTAGCTATGCCCTTTTAAAAGTTCTATATTATATTAGTTAAAAATTTGTAAACAGTTGGTGTAACAGTAATTTCAATTAAAGCGCATAAAAATGCCACAGGTAAAAATATTAGCAGGTAACACTTTACTATTGATTTTAATAAAACAAAAAATTTTGGCAATGTCTCTTTTCTTTTTCTAAATAAATTCATTGAATTTTTTCTAATATACGCATTTAATAAGAATAACATTGATAGTTCAATGCTTGTTAAGTATATTTCTAAAATACCATGAGGCAAAATACCAATAAAAATAGCTATCCCTTCGTTTAATTTATATGAAAATGTAACCCCAATAATAACCGACAATGAATAAATTGTAGAAATTGTAGGAATAAAATACAAATATGGTATTGGTATTATCGATAATATAAGTGACACCAAAGGAACTATAAAAGCATTATTAACAAATATCTCCAAAAACCCATTAAAATTATAAGTCACTTTATGATTTAAATCTTTACTAGGAAAATCACTAAAGTCCTGTATATTCATACCAATTATGTAAAATACTATTATTAGAATCAAACAAATAAAACAATTGAATTGCATAAATTTGTTACTGCGTTTCAAAAATGAAGATAAACTCAAGTCATTCATTGATTACGCCCCCATCTATAATTACTATTTCACTAAATAGATACGTTCACTCGCAAACGATATCATCCTTAAAAATCGATTAAAAAACAGCTATATTAAAACCTTTAATTTACCATATGAAACTATCACAACTTTTCCTCATTACATTTAAACAATATATCAAATTTAAGTCAATTAAAAGAAAAATATAATATTTATAAAAATCTTGATTCTAATTCTAAACTATATATTTAATTCTCTTATTTATGATACTTCTTTAGCTTAATTAATTTTGCAAATAAAATTTACATTCTAAAACTCTAAGCTCAACTTTTTTGACACTTATTTGACACACATCCCTTTCCTCTTATATCTCAAAAACTAATTCATAATCACTTATTACTCTTTCCTCCATCAAATAAACACCTATACAAACACTGCTATTTCAATACTCACAACTATTTCTACAATGCATTATCCCCTGAAAAACACATAATAAAAAAGCCCACATCCACAAAGGTTGTAGGCTACAAATATGGAGACGGCGGGATTTGAACCCGCGTCCAGAGGTCCTGATACACATCTTTCTACGTGTGTAGTTTATCGAAAAGTTTCGCATCATGAAAAGTGATAAACAACCAACATGATGCTAGCTTGATTAAGTTTCTTCTAAACAGACTTCAAACGGCAGTGTTTAGCATATCCTATTAAGGTTGAATCGCGTTAACAGCACATAGGAAATGCTGTTAGGCGATGCAGAGTGCGATTAGGCAGCTACTGCGAAATTATTGTTTGATTTGCCAGTTATTATAAACTGTGTGTGTTGATGACGAAGCCAACCCTCCGACACGCTTAATGAGCTCGGGGGACCCCTGTCGAATCCATGAACGTCCCCGAAATAATAAATCAAACAAATCATACTTTTGTAATTTACAAAAGCACATATAACTATATCAAATATAGCCCGATTAAGCAACTAAATCGCTTAATAACGGGCTTTCATATCGCGCGCAACATCTCGTTTGACTGCTTTTTCTTTCAAAGCTTGACGTTTATCATATTTTTTCTTACCTCGTGCAACACCAAGTAATACTTTACAATGTCCATGCTTCAAATAAAGCTTTAACGGCACAATCGAATAACCAATTTCTCGAGTTTGTTCACCTAATTTAAAGATTTCACGTTTATGCAATAATAATTTTCGAGAACGAAGAGGATCGTGATTAAAACGATTCCCTTCTTCGTATGGTGCTATATGCATATTATTCAAATACATTTCACCGTTTTTAACTTGCGCGTAACTATCTTTAAGGTTAGCACTACCTCGGCGAATCGATTTTATTTCTGTACCTTGTAATACGATTCCCGCTTCAATCGTATCTTCAATATTATAATCATGTCTTGCTTTACGATTTTCCGCTAATGTACCTGGTGATTTCTTCTTAGCCATTCATACTCACCTCATTGCTGCTTATTTTTTCTTACGACGTGCTTTCTTTTTCACACTTTTATCTTTATAAAATGGCTTATGCTTACTATTACCTGATTTATCATTATTACGTTGGTTTTTACCTTTACGTTGCTTACCTTTTTTCTTACGACCCTTATCATCAGATTTCGATTTATCTAAAGATTTGCCACGCGTTTTAGCTTGAATCGTTTTACCTCTTGCTGGTCGCTGTGAGCGGTCATTTTTAGGTAAAGGCATTCCAACAATTTGAAAATCAATTAATCGTTCATCTACATCAACATGCGTCACTTTAACCTTAACTGTGTCACCAATTCTAAATACTTTAGCTTGACGCTCACCAATTAATGCCATTTGACGCTCTTCAAAACGGTAATAATCATCAGTCATATTCGCAATATGAACCATACCTTCTATCGTATTTGGCAATTCAATGAACATACCGAAGTTAGCTACTGAGCTGACAATACCTTCAAATTCATCACCAATATGTTGAATCATATATTCTGCTTTTTTCAATTCATCAGTATCACGTTCTGCCTCAATAGCACGACGTTCACGTTTAGAAGTATGTTCAGCTAACTCAGGCAATTTGTCTTCCCAACGCTTCACTTCTTTGTTATCCATTGATTTCTCAATTAAATACTTACGGATTAAACGATGAACTGTTAAATCAGGATAACGTCTAATTGGTGATGTAAAATGCGTATAATATTCAGCTGATAAGCCAAAATGTCCCAAGTTCACATCATCATAATGCGCTTGTTGCATTGAACGTAACATCATTGTTGAAATGACCATTTGTTCAGGTCGACCTTCTACTTCTTCTTGAACCTTTTGAAGTGTTGTTGGATGAATATCTTCGCCAGTGCCCTTAATCATGATGCCAAAGTTTGTAATAAAATCAAAGAATTGTCTTAAGCGATCTGATTTAGGTTGCTCATGCACTCGGTAAATAAAAGGTACATTTAACTTACTAAAATGTTCAGCAACTGTTTCATTTGCAATTAACATAAATGATTCAATTAGACGTTCACCCTCGCCACGTTGTCTTAATTGAACATCTGTTGGTATACCGACTTCGTTAACTAATACTTTTGCTTCACTAATATCAAAATCGATTTCACCACGTCGTTTTCTCATTTGAATCAAACGATTAGATAAATCTTGTGCTAAATCTAACATAGGCGTAATTTCTTTATATTGTTCGCGAATGTTAGGATCCTTTTCAGTAATAATCTGATTTACCGCATCATACGTCATTCGATAATCAGAATGTATAACACTATCAAAAATTTCATGTTTAACAACGCGACCACTAGCATCGATTTCCATGCGACAGCTTAACGTTAAACGATCAACATGAGGATTTAATGAACAAATACCATTGCTTAATCGATGTGGAATCATCGGAATCACACGGTCAACAAGATATACACTTGTCGCTCTATCATAAGCTTCTTTATCTAAAGCTGAATCTTCAGTTACATAATAACTGACATCAGCAATACTTACAGTCAACTGCGTATTACCGTTCGCTAACTTTTTAACACTAATTGCGTCATCTAAGTCTTTAGCATCAGCACCATCAATTGTGATTGTCAATTCATCACGTAAATCATGACGGCCTTTAATTTCAGTATTTTCAATATGATCAGGTACTGCTTCAGCTTCTTGTAACACTTCATCAGGAAATTCAATTTCTATGCCATGTTGATAGATAATAGATAAAATATCTACGCCAGGATCATTTTTATGTCCTAAAATAGCAGAAATATGTCCTTCTGGATTATCTGAACCATCAGCATATTTAGTAATTTGAACAAGTACCTTATGCCCATCTACTGCACCTAAACTTTGTCCTTTAGGAATGAAAATATCTTGCATAATACGTTTATCATCTGGAATAACAAATCCGAAATGTCTAGCTTCACTATACGTACCAACAACTTGAGTTACTGAATGCTTCTCAATCGACTTAACTTCCCCTTCAATTTTACCTTTATGTTCACCTTTAGATTGATGTATTTCTACAATTACAGTATCTCCATCTAAGGCACGATTAATTTTTGTTGGGGGAATAAATATATCTTCCATATCCTCATCTTCAGGTCTTAAGAATGCAAAGCCTTTTTTATTTTGACTTAACGTTCCCTTTATCAATTTTGAATGACCTTTTGAACTATGCTTTTTTTGATATCTGTCTGTTTTTGTACGTTCAATTAATCCTGATTGTTCTAATTCTACGAGCACCTTAATTAAATCTCTAAATGAGTCGGCACTACTTAAACCTAAGGCATCTTGAAAATCTGACACTGACATAGGTTCATATTCAGGTTGATTAATAATCTCTTCTATTGATTGCTTTAAATTCATTATGCCCCTCCTTTCTAATGTTAAAATCTCTTTTTATTCTGACCAGTCTAATGACTCTAAAAATTGATAAATATCTTCAAATACTTGTTCTTTTTCTTTATCAATCGTAATAACATGTCCTGATTGACTATACCACTTGATGTCTTTGTCATCAGAATCTACATGGTCATATATATAATTTGCGGATTGTGGATCAATCATATTGTCGTTTTCTGCTTGAATCACTAAAATTGGGTCAAATACCTCATCAACTTGATCTTTAATCGTATCTAATGCTTCACTTAGTTCTTTTAAAGTTTCAGTTGGTTTAAAATGATCCATTTCATTATCAATAGTCTCTTGATTTTTACCTTCATACTTTTTAAAATTACGTGCATACTCTAAAAAGCCTTCATAAATGGCACCTTCAGTTTTGCCACCCATTGGTGCACACATCGTTACAATACCCTTTACATCTCTATTTAAGCTTAATTTTAAAGCAAAATCCCCACCTAATGATAGACCAGCAACAACAATTTCATCATAACCTTGTTCAACAAGATAATCATAACCATCTAACGCATCTTTAAACCAAACGAAAGGACTAGATTTCAGTATTTCCTCTGGTGGTGCCGCGTGACCTTCATATTGTGGTGCATACGAAGTATATCCCTTTTTTTGTAAAAATCGACCTAATTGACGTACATCAGACGAATTGCCTGTAAATCCATGTAATAATAACACGGCACGTTTGCCTTCTTCAAAAAAGAAAGGTTTTGGTAATTTTATCTGCATAAATCTAACGCTCCCTTTGCATACTTAACTAGGCTATATATTTTACATAGCTTATTGTTAAACTATTACATTCTTAATTATAAATAAAAAAGCCCGACATTTACATCGCCGGACCTTACATACCAAGATAACTTATGCAAATCATAAGTACAAAAAATAATATTGATAAAATAATTGTTAATCTATTTAAGAATAAATCGACGCCACGTTGTTTTTGTTTACCGAATAACTGCTCAGCACCACCACTGATGGCACCTGAAAGTCCACTGCTTTTACCTTCTTGGAGTAGTACAACAGTTATTAATGCAATACAATCAATGATTAATAATACGATTAAAAATGTATGCATAAATTGTCCTCCGTTCCTTATATACGACAAGTAGTATATCATATTTTTATTGTTAAAATCAATTTTCTAGCGATTAAATGTACTTTTACGTTTGATAGAAACAACAAGCATATAAATCGCTAATGCAACCGAACCTATAATAACGATTAAAATTGGCAATGTTAAGTACGCACCGTGTGCAGCTTTTATTGCTTGAATTGTGATTGATAAATTAATCAACGTAAACAAACTATTTGATACATAAACTGCAAACATAAACCACCACACATAAGTATGTCGATTCCAAAAAGTGATGAAGCCTGCTAGATAAGCCAAAATATACATAATACCAGTGAATCTAAAGCTGTTTAAAATGTAATCAATCGCTTTATCTGAAGTGTTTTGATTCGTTAAATTAAGTAATGCTTTGGCAGTCGCATTATCCAACGAAACAAAGTAATGAATAATCAATAATATTGAGAATACGATTGATGCAGTTGCAATAAAGCGTCCTGTTTTAATTTCTTTATTCGTTCTATCAGCCATTTGTTTACTCCTCATATATTTAAATACGTTCTATAAAACCTTTATTTAATTTTACCTTTTAATAAAAGTGAATACCCTGTCATACAATATTCATTTCAACATAAATTTATTATACCAGTTTAAGAATACAAGTTAAATATGTGTTATTAGTTACCTCATGATTATTAGTCTGTTATGAATAATACTTCAAAATAAAAAACCTACCACAGTCTCAACTCTGTGGCAGGTTATAAATACAAGCGTGAACTTTTTAAGCGTGAACTCAAAAACTTTATTCAATTTATACCGACATAATAATCCTCAACTAAAATTATGGCAGTACTTAATGTTTAAAATGATTATTTATCTAAGTTATAGAATGATTTGATACCGTCATATTTAGCAGTTTCAAATAATTCATCTTCGATACGTAATAATTGATTGTATTTAGCAATACGGTCAGTACGTGATAATGAACCAGTTTTAATTTGACCAGCGTTTGTAGCAACAGCAATATCAGCAATTGTTGTATCTTCTGTTTCACCTGAACGGTGAGAAACTACTGCTGTGTAACCAGCTTTTTGAGCCATTTCGATTGCATCAAATGTTTCAGTTAATGTACCGATTTGGTTAACTTTAATTAAGATTGAGTTACCAATTCCGTTTTCAATACCTTTTGCTAAAATTTCAGTGTTTGTTACGAATAAATCGTCACCTACTAATTGTACACGGTCACCGATACGTTCTGTAAGTTGTTTCCAACCATCCCAGTCGTTTTCGTCCATACCGTCTTCAATTGTAATGATAGGATATTTGTCTACTAATTGTTCTAAGTAGTCAACTTGTTCTGCAGCTGTACGTTTTGCACCGTGTTCGCCTTCGAACTTACTGTAGTCATATACACCATTTTCATAGAATTCTGATGATGCACAGTCAAATCCTAAGAATACTTCTTCACCTGGTTTGTAACCAGCTGCTTCGATTGCTTGGATAATTGTTTCAACAGCATCTTCAGTACCTTCAAATTTAGGAGCGAAACCACCTTCGTCACCTACTGCAGTTTCTAAACCACGTTTGCTTAAAATTGATTTTAAGTTGTGGAAAATTTCAGTACCCCAACGTAATGATTCTTTGAACGTTGTAGCACCTACAGGTAAAATCATGAATTCTTGGAATGCAATTGGAGCATCTGAGTGAGAACCACCATTAACGATGTTCATCATTGGTACTGGTAACTGCTTACCATTAAATCCACCTAAATATTTGTAAAGTGGTTGACCTAATAAGTCAGCTGCTGCACGTGCTACTGCGATAGATACACCTAAAATAGCATTTGCACCTAATTTACCTTTGTTTGGAGTACCGTCTAATGCGATCATCATTTTATCAATAGATACTTGATCTAATACTGAAAATTCACCTTCAATAATTTCTGGTGCGATGATTTCATTAACGTTTTCAACTGCTTTAGTAACACCTTTACCTAAATAACGTGATTTGTCTCCATCACGTAATTCAACAGCTTCGTGTTCACCAGTTGAAGCACCTGATGGTACTAATGCACGACCAAATGCGCCACTTTCAGTTAATACTTCTACTTCAACAGTTGGGTTACCACGAGAGTCTAAGACTTCGCGAGCGTAAACATCTGTAATAATTGGCATGTTTATAATCTCCTTTAAATAGTTATTCTATAATTATTATAGCTTTATTCTTTCATTTAACAAAATGATATTACTATTATTTTCAAAAAATAAGTGTCATTAAGCGTTTACTTAACATCTTTTACAATATTAGTGTTTAATTAAAGATTCACCTGTCATGTCTTCAGGTTGTTCTACATTTAATAAATCTAATAATGTAGGTGCTAAGTCACCTAAGCGACCAGTTTCTCGAAGTGTAACGCCTTCTTTTGTTACAATCACTGGTACTGGGTTCGTTGTATGCGTAGTCATTGGTTGATCATCATCCGTCAATACTTGATCAGAGTTACCATGGTCAGCAGTAATAATTGCATAACCGTCCATGTCTAAAATCTTATCAACGACTTCACCTAAACATTCATCAACCGCTTCGATTGCTTTGATTGTCGGCTCAAGCATACCACTATGTCCAACCATATCAGGGTTAGCAAAGTTTAAAATAATTAAGTCCAAGTCACCTTTATTTAACTCTTCTAATAATGCATCTTTAACTTCATAAGCACTCATTTCTGGTTTCAAGTCATACGTTGCAACTTTAGGTGAATCAATTAAACGACGGCGTTCACCTTTAAATTCCTCGTTACGTCCACCACTCATAAAGTAAGTAACGTGAGGATATTTTTCAGTTTCTGCAATACGTAATTGTGTTAAATTGTTATTTTGTGCAATTTCACCAATTGTATTATTTAAATCAACTTTTTCGAAAACGATAGCCGCATCGATATTGTCGTTATACTTAGTGAATGTTGCATAGAATAAGTCTTTAACTTGTTCAACTTTAAAGCCTTCGAATGCTCTGTTCGCAAAAATTTCCGATAATTGTGCTGCTCTATCAGGTCGGAAATTATAGAAGATCACTGCATCTCCATCATTAACACCGTCATTTTGATTCTCAACGATGAATGGTACTACGAATTCGTCAGTTAAGCCCTCATTATAGCTTGCTTCTACACCTTCTTTGGCAGTTGCATAAGTTGGGGCATCAAAATTACGAATAGCATTGTAAGCTTTTTCTTCACGTTCCCAACGTTTGTCACGGTCCATTGCATAATAACGACCAGACACAGATGCAAATTGACCAATGCCTAATTCATTGAATTTAGCTTCAGTCTCTTCGATGTATTTCAAAGCGGATTTTTGATCTACGTCACGACCATCTAAAAATGCGTGTACGTAAACTTTTTCAACACCTTGTTTTTTAGCAAGTTCTAACAAAGCAAATAAATGTTTGTAATGACTGTGCACACCACCGTCAGACAATAAACCAAAGATGTGTAACGCTGAATCATGTGAATTCACGTGTGCAATTGCATTATTTAAAACATCATTTTCAAAGAAATCACCGTCTTCAATTGATTTATTGATTCGAGTTAAACTTTGATAAACGATACGTCCTGCACCGATATTCATATGACCAACTTCTGAGTTACCCATTTGTCCTTCAGGTAGTCCAACATCTAAGCCACTCGCTTCGATTTGAGTCGTTGGATATTTGTTGTAATAACGATCAAAATTAGGCTTGTTTGCTAATTTTACCGCATTACCATGTTCGCTTTCGCGGTTCGCAAAACCATCTAAAATAATTAACGCAGTTGGTTTCTTAGCCATGATTATTTTGCACCTTCTAACAATTGTACGAAATCTTCAACTTTAAGTGATGCGCCACCTACTAATGCCCCATCAATATCAGTTTGTGCCATGTATTCTTTAATGTTGTTAGGTTTAACACTACCACCATATTGAATACGAGTTGCTTCTGATACTTCTTTGCTTGATAAGTCAGCAATAGTTTGACGTACAAATGCACACATTTCATTTGCATCTTCAGATGTTGATGATTTACCAGTTCCGATTGCCCAGATTGGCTCATAAGCAATTACAACTGATTTAAGTTGATCTTCAGATAAACCTGCAACAGCTTTCTTAACTTGCTCACCTACAACATCGTTAGCTTTACCACTTTCACGCTCTTCGTCTGTTTCACCAACACAAATAATTGGAGTCATTCCATATTTGAAAATAGCGTGCGCTTTTTTGTTAATTTCTTCATCTGTTTCGTGGAATAATTCACGACGTTCAGAATGACCGATAACAACGTATTTAACGCCTAAATCTGCTAATGCAACTGGAGACGTTTCACCTGTGAACGCACCATTATCTTCGAAATACGTATTTTGAGCACCGATTTCTAAACCTTGTGCTTTTCCTTCTTTAACTGCAGTAGTTAATGCATCTAATTGAATTGCTGGTGCACAAATTACTGATTCTACTTCTTTTGAATCTGGTAATGTTGGCAATGCATTGACGAAGTCTTTTGCTTCTTGTACTGTTTTGTTCATTTTCCAGTTACCAGCTATAATTGGTGTTCTCATTAAAGACACTCCTTGTTTTGTAAATATTTTTGAAAAGTGATGAAACACGATGTCATCTTGTGACTGTTTTCCCGTAACAATGTTAAACAAACATGCCACATCACTTTAAACTATCACTTTATTATTTATTATTGATTGCTTTGATACCAGGCAATTCTTTACCTTCTAGGTACTCTAATGACGCACCGCCACCAGTTGAAATATGAGTGAAGTCATTTTCAAAACCTAAAGAGATTGCTGCTGCAGCTGAATCACCGCCACCGATAATCGTAATTGCATCTTTAAGGTTTGCAATTGCTTTACATACACCAATTGTACCTTGTGCAAAGTTACTGAACTCGAATACACCCATAGGTCCATTCCATACAACAGTGTGCGCACCTTCTAATTCATCTGCAAATAATTTTACAGTGTTTGGTCCAATATCCATACCTTCTTGGTCTGCTGGAATTGAATCAGATGGTACTACAGTAATTTTGGCATCATTAGAAAATTCTTTAGCAACTTTAGTGTCTACTGGTAATACAATTTTATCACCATGTTTTTCTAATAAATCTTTTGCGAAGTCGATTTTATCTTCTTCTAATAATGAAATACCAATTTCTTTACCTTGCGCTTTTAAGAAAGTATAAGCCATACCTCCGCCGATGATAATTTTATCAGCTATGTTAACTAAGTTTTTGATGACATTAATTTTGTCAGATACTTTTGCTCCACCTAAAATAGCAACAACTGGTTTATGTGGATCGTTAACTACGCCACCAATAAACTTAATTTCTTTATCCATTAAGAATCCAGCTGCAGTTTCTAAATGTGTAGAAATACCAACATTAGATGCATGCTCACGATGCGCAGTACCAAAAGCATCATTTACAAACACATCACCTAAAGATGCCCAGTATTTACCTAATTCTGGATCATTTTTAGATTCTTTTTTACCGTCTAAATCTTCATAACGTGTATTTTCAACTAATAATACGTCGCCTTCTTTAAGGTCTTTAATAGCAGCCTCAAGTTTTTCGCCGCGTGTTTCTGGTACGAAAACAACTTCTTTATCTAATTTCTTAGATAAGTCTTCAGCAACTGGACGTAAAGTTAATTTTGCTTTATCACTTTCTTCTTTCACTTTACCTAAATGTGAAAATAGTACGATTTTACCACCTTGTTCGATGATGTATTGAATTGTAGGTAAAGCTTGAACGATACGGTTGTCATTAGTAATTTCACCGTCTTTTAAAGGCACGTTAAAATCAGCACGTACTAGGACTGTTTTACCTTTAAGATCTAAATCAGAAACAATTTTTTTAGCCATGGTGTTTCCTCCTTGTAATTAGGAAATTTTATATAAAAATAAGCGGAGAAGCGTTTGTGCTCCCCGCTTACTCATAAGCTTTAATTAATGCTAAATAGTTCTGAGCACTAGCGTATTTGAAAAAAACTATACTAAAATTATTTAGAAAGTTCAGCTAAGTATGCTAATGTACGAACTAATTGTGCAGTATATGACATTTCGTTATCATACCAAGCTGCAACTTTAACTAATTGACGGTCGCCAACTGACATTACACGAGTTTGTGTAGCGTCGAATAATGAACCGTAAGTCATACCTACAACGTCTGAAGAAACGATTTCGTCTTCAGTGTAACCGAATGATTCGTTTGAAGCATTTTTCATAGCTTCGTTAACTTGTTCAACTGTTACGTCTTGTTTTTCTAATACTACTGTTAATTCAGTTAATGAACCTGTAGCTACAGGAACACGTTGTGCACCACCATCTAATTTACCATCGATTTCAGGAATAACTTTACCGATAGCTTTAGCAGCACCTGTTGAGTTAGGGATGATGTTTTCTGCCGCTGCACGAGCACGACGTTTGTCACCTTTTCTGTGAGGTGCGTCTTGTGTATTTTGATCACCTGTGTAAGCGTGAATTGTAGTCATTAAACCTTCAACTAAACCAAAGTCATCGTTTAAAACTTTAGCAACTGGTGCTAATGAGTTTGTAGTACATGAAGCACCTGAAACAACTGTTTCAGAACCGTCTAACTCTTGGTGGTTTGTGTTGAATACGATTGTTTTTAAGTCACCAGTAGCTGGTGCTGAGATTAATACTTTTTTAGCGCCTGCTTCAATATGAGCTTGTGCTTTATCTTTATCAGTGTAGAAACCAGTACATTCTAATACTACATCGATATTTAAGTCTTTCCAAGGTAATTTGCTTGCATCTGGTTCACTGAATGATTTAACTTCTTTACCATTTACGCGGAAACCACCATCAACTACCTCTACTTCACCTGTGAAACGACCTTGCATAGTGTCATATTTTAATAAATGCGCTAACATGTCGTCATCTGTTAAGTCGTTTACTGCTACAACTTCAAGACCTTCTACTTCTTGAATTCTTCTGAATGCTAAACGACCAATTCTACCAAAACCATTAATTGCTACTTTTACTGCCATTATAATGGCCTCCTTTAAAATGATATTTAAAAAGTATTAAACTTTTTATCTCTTATTCAAGTATTATCTTTGCTGCGGCTTCATCAGTGATTAACACTGTATTCTTGGGTGCAATCGTCAAGTATGCTTTAATTGCTTCACCTTTCGATTTGCCTCCTGCAACTGCAAAAATAAAGTCTTTTGATTCAAGGTCTTCTAATTGAAGTCCAATTGTTTTAACCTTATGGACAATTTGACCTTGTGTATCAAAATAATAACCAAATGCCTCTCCGACAGCTTGATGATGTTGAAGTTGTTCAATGACCTTTTCAGGTGATTGACGTCGATGCGCCATCTTCAGCGCATCACCAATGCCGTGTAATATAACGTTTGCTTGTTTAATTTTGTCTAAAGTGTTTATGACTGATGGCTCTAACAACAATGTGTTATATGTTGTTTCACTGACATTATCAGGTACATACATCGTCGTATAATAACCGCCAGCTTGTTGTGCCATACTGGCTGCAATTGTGTTTGCCTGAAAGACAACATTTTCGCCTAGTCCACCTCTGGCTGGTACGAAGAATACATTATATGGTAATAAATGAATTGCTTCACTAACACATGCCATCGTGGATCCGCCAGTTACAGCAACTATCGCGTCTTCTTGTAATATGCCTTCAAGTAATTGACCTGCTTGTCTACCTAATTCTGTTTTAACAGATTGACTATTATCAGCATCACCAGGAACAACATGAACTTCCTTAATTTGAAATTTATTCTTAATACCTTCTGACAGACGATTATCATCTGCATAGATATCAAAGTAACCTTTCAATTGCGAAATCAGTTGCTCACCTTCAGCTGTAATTTCCATTCCGGTAGGCTTAACTTTTATCAAATCTTGTTTCTTAAGCATATCTGTTTCAGAACGCAGTACACGTTCAGTCATATCCATATGTTCGCTTAAACTTCGACGTCCGACAGGCTGATTTTTTGAGATAGTAGTAAGAATAGAAAAACGTTTATACATTTTATCTATGAGATCCGGTATAAGCTTTTGCTGTGCTTGCAATAAGTCTTTCACTACTACCTCCTCCTTATATTTATAAATGTAAATAAGGATATGTTACAACCAGTGGTTGCCTTTTTAAGTCCCGCGTGGGACAAAAATTAACCTCTTTACACTTGCAATAGTACTATTCTATTTCAAAAATTGCAAGCATAAAACTTAAATTTTCTAAATAATTTGATAAAGCGCTTGCAATATATTTTCGATTTGTTATTCAACAAAACGTTTTATTTTATTCGCTGTAGTCAAATGTATACCCTTATACTGACTCGCTAATCATTTGCTTATTATTTGAACTAAGACATAAATCAATGCTCTAGAATCCGAAAAGTCACATTAGTAGTAGTTGACCGAACGAAAATGCACTTGTAACAAGCATTTTTCAATTAAAGTCAGGGGCCCCAACACAGAAGCTGGCGGAAAGTCAGCTTACAATAATGTGCAAGTTGGCGGGGCCCCAACACAGAAGCTGACGGAAAGTCAGCTTACAATAATGTGGAAGTTGGGGTCAGACGACGAAATAAATTTTGCGAAAATATCATTTCTGTCCCACCTCACTCAAAATAAATTTCACTATCCGTAAAATAAACAACTAACTATTTAAGTATCATCTCTCCCCTAATTAACAATTATAAAAATAAGAACCAATATTCGAGACAACCTAATTAATTGTGTTGTCTGTCATACTGGTTCATTTTTGTTTGACTAAATACTACTTATCATTAGCATTATTTTGTTTATTTGTTGTTGATTGGCTATTTTGTTGTGGTGCTTGTGGTTTTGCTTGCTGATTTGATTGATTGTTTTGTTGATTATTATTTGGCTTTGGTGTTGGTTGTTGCGGCTGTGGTTTAGGCTGAGCTGGTTGTTTATTATCATCAGTTTTCTTCTGATTATCATCTGATTTATCTTGAGATGCTTTGTCATCCTTATCTTTCGACTCATCCTTTGATGCTTTATCATCATTCTCTTCTTTAGCAGGACGTTGCTTTGTAGGTGCTTGTTGCTGAGGTGGCACATATTGATATTGATTCTGCTGTGGCAATTGCTGATATTGGTTTGCTTGTGAATCTAGCTCATTCTGCTCTTTTTCCTCTTGTTGCTTTTTCTTTCTCTCTTTTTCTGCATTTTCTTTTTGACGCTTTTCTTTTTGTTCCTGCTTTTGTTCGTTCAACATACGTTCTTTAGCTTTATTCGAATGATCTACATATGCAAAAATTGCAAATACTAATCCTCCGAGTAATAGCAATACCGTCGCAATGCTAACTACTTTCGCTGTTGTACTCATTTTCTTCTTACTTCCATCTTCATTTTTATTGTAGTCGTAATTTTGATTCGACATACTCTCCCTCACTTCAAACTAATTTAAATATAGAAATTATCACGCAACCATTAACATTTTCACAACTAATTTGTTTACCTAGTTTCTACAAATATTAATAAACATTTACTCTTTTTGCCTTCTTCAACTTAAAACTGCCTTCACTATTACTCACTCGTAAATCGGATTCATTTTTACAAAGAAATAGTAGTCTTATATATCTTAACATTTAATAACTAAATCAAACATATTTTGAGCCTTTTTTTGAAAATTAACATTTTAACCTTTTTGATTTTACAACAAATTATAGCTACGTATTGAAAATTAAAGCATTGGTTTAAGTGTTGTGTTAAAAGTTTTTATGTTTAGATTGTTATATTACTATGTATTCTTAAATTTGTTTAAAAAATTAATGCTTTAAATTGATGTATAATGGGAATAAGAAATAAATAAAAACGACCCGCACGATTAACGTACGGGTCCACTACTAAAGGGAGTCAAATTTTTACCTTCGTTTGTATCATGCAGCGTTTTACACATACTTTTAAGAGATGTTTATTCGTTATCGAAGGTACACCTTTATTATAACTTATATCATTTTTATTAAAATACAATTCAAAAAAAGTTATTGACATATTATTGTCTAAATAATGTATAACCTTTGAACAACAATAATGATTATTAAATAGTAACTAAATACAAAATTACATGGGGTGAATGATAATGAAACAATACTTAATTACTGGTGGGACTGGTATGGTTGGATCTCAATTAGTTAATGAAATTAAAAAATCAGATTCACATATCACGATATTAACGCGACACGACCAAATTTCAAATGATAAGAAAATTTCATATGTCAACTGGGCTAAATCTGGGTGGGAACACAAAGTTCCTCAAAATATCGATGTGGTCATCAACTTAGCAGGTGCTACACTGAATAAACGATGGACACCGGAATATAAACAAACGCTAATGCTAAGTAGAATTCAATCTACGCAAGCTTTATATGAATTGTTTAAATCACGTAATAAAGCACCTAAAGTTTTATTTAATGCTAGTGCCACTGGTTACTATCCTCCTGATTTATTTATGAGTTACACAGAAGTTTATAAAACTTTACCATTTGATTTCTTGTCAGATATTGTGTATCAATGGGAACGTTTCGCACAACAATTTGAACAATTAGGTACGCGAGTTGTCATCGGTCGTTTCGGTATGATTTTATCGAATGAAGGCGGTGCGTTACAAACAATGAAACTACCATACAAATATTACATTGGTGGTAAATTAGGTTCTGGTCAACAATGGTATTCATGGATTCATATCAATGATTTAATTCAAGCTATTTTATTTTTAATAAATAACGAGTCAGCTAGTGGTCCGTTTAATTTAACTGCACCTATACCTGAGCGTCAAAATTTATTTGGCTACACTTTAGCAAGAGCTATGCATAAGCCCCATGAAACTTGGGCACCAAGTCTTGCAATGCGTCTCATACTTGGTCAAATGTCAACAGTAGTATTGGATACTCAAAAAGTATTACCTAATAAAATTCAAGCATTGGGATTCCAATTTAAATATAGTAATTTAAAAATGGCACTTGAAGATTTAATTAAAGAATAATCAATACCATTAATGAGCATTAGAAACAACATATGTACTAAATGTAATGTCTAGAGCGACTTACAAACAAAGGATTGAAATGTTCCTTTCAATGTCTACTTTGAAGGGAACATTTAGTTACGGTTCAACTAGCTTCATTCAATCATATTTCCGCTCAAAGTATAGTAAACAATTTATTGACACCTCGGTTTACTCATACAAAAAGAGCAGACTGCTTAGTCTACTCTTTACTTTGAATTATTTTGTTTCAGGTACCATCACTTCATCAATTAAGCCATATTCTTTAGCTTCTTCTGCAGTTAAGAAGTTATCACGATCTGTGTCTTTTTGTATTTTTTCAATACTTTGACCAGTACGCTCTGATAAAATGCGGTTTAATTTTTCACGTGTTTTTAAAATGTGATTTGCAGCAATTTCGATTTCAGTTGCTTGTCCTTGAGCACCACCTAATGGTTGGTGAATCATTACTTCTGCATTTGGTAACGCGAAACGTTTACCTTTTGCACCAGCTGCTAATAAGAATGATCCCATTGATGCAGCCATACCGATACAAATTGTTTGAACATCAGGTTTAATGTGTTGAATTGTATCATAAATCGCAAAACCAGCTGTTACACTTCCACCTGGTGAATTAATGTATAAATAAATATCTTTCTCTGAGTCTTGCGCTTGTAAGAATAATAACTGTGATACGATTGAATTTGCTACGTTGTCATCAATTTGTGAACCTAACATAATAATACGGTCTTTTAATAAACGTGAGTATATATCATATGCACGTTCACCGCGGTTTGTTGTTTCAATAACTGTAGGAATTAAATTCATCTATATTTCCTCCTTGTAATAACTGTTACTCATTATTTTACATATTAAGTCAAACTTGGTCAAACACTTTGACTTTAAATAGTTACATTGTTTGACGCTTTTCTCTTTCCTTTGTAAACTGATAATATCTATTTTAGATTGTACTTATTTTACTTCTCATAGTACAGAGATATGATTACATATTTGCTCCTTGTGGTGTAATGGATAACACGTAAGATTCCGGTTCTTAAGATAGGGGTTCAATTCCCTTCAAGGAGGCTGTTTTAATAAAATACAATACTTTTCAATACAGAGAATCCCGCAATGTCGGGATTCTTATTTATGCTGATTTTGTTTTTGTCTATGATCAGGGACTTTCAGGGACTCAATTAATTATCACATTCATATTTTCTTATGACCAAATTGATACATATGATGCTATTTAATGAGAAAATTAGGCATCACTTGGTTATTGAATTTCCTTCATTAAACTTTCCAGCTCAATTTAATAGTTAGTCGACTATTATTCATTAAACACTTTTTAAACATAAAAAAGTGTTTTTGATAATTCACTACCAAAAACACCTTCTTACTTATAATTCTATTTGTTCACCATTTCTAATCTTATCGGCTAAATCATTAAGTTTTCTTAATCGGTGATTTACACCTGATTTTGAAATTGGACCAGTTGATACCATTTCTCCAAGCTCTTTCAACGAAATTTCTTGATGTTCTACTCGAATTCTAGCAATCTCTCTCAACCTGTCTGGTAAATTTTCAATACCAATTTCTTTATCAATCAATTTAATGCTCTCAACTTGTTTCATCGCAGCACTAACTGTTTTATTTAGATTTGCCGTTTCACAATTAACGAGTCGGTTAACAGAATTACGCATATCTCTTACAATACGTACGTCTTCAAATTTTAATAACGCTTGATAGCCACCTATCAAACTAAGAAAATCCGAAATCTTTTCCGCTTCTTTTAAATACGTAATACTTCCTTTTTTTCGCTCTAAATGTTTGGCATTCAACTCATAACTATTCATTAGTTTCGTTAAGCCTTCTGCATGACTCTCATTTTGAGAAAAAATTTCCAAATGGTACGAAGATGTTTCAGGGTTATTCACTGAGCCACCTGCCAGAAAAGCTCCTCTCAAGTAACTGCGTCTCATTTCATCATCTTGAATCATTGAATGATCAATTTCATGCGTAAAAATGCCGTCTTTTAAAATTCCTAATTCATCAAGAATTTCTTTCGCTTTCATCTTTGTACGACAAATATAAATATTATTTTTTTTAAGCTTCATTTTTTTACGGACTAATATTTCAACTTCCACATTAAAGACACGTTTAATCAACGAATAAATACGTCTTGCCGTTGTTGCATTTTCCGTTTGAACATTTATAACAAATTGTTGATTTGAAAGACTAAGTGCACCATTCATTCGAATCAGTGCACTGAGCTCTGCTTTTGCATTCATTTCATCGACGTCTATTCTAGTTAATTCATTTTTCATTTCTGATGCAAAGCTCATCGTACAGTCATTCCTTTCTTATTTAAAACATGATTCACCTTAGAACCACTGTCTATTTTCATTTTTTTACACAGCTCTATTATCATATCATAATATGATTACGTTCTATATTATTTACGTTTATCACTTGGTACGAAAGGAATAGTACTAATTAATTCTAAAGCTATGTCATAAATCATTGTCGATAACACTTTAGTATTATGTCTTACTAAATGATTTTCAGAAATTTCAACTAAATTTGAAGATGTTTTTACATTTATGCTTTCTTTTTCAAGTTCAGCCTTATTAACTTCAACTGGTTTAGAATGTTTTTCTTCATATTTTTTCAAAACTTGAGCATTGAAAGTTTGTGTACTACAAATGACATAATCAATAAACGGTTGTCCAGCTTGTCTATGAATCGCATCGATATGATCTTTCACGCTATAACCATCTGTTTCCCCAGGTTGCGTCATCACATTAGAAACATATAGCTTAGGCGCATCAGAATGAATTAACGCATCTGAAATACCATTGACACATAAGTTAGAAATAACGCTCGTATATAATGACCCTGGTCCAAGAACGATTAAATCTGCTTCCCTTAAAGCATCGATTGCTTCTTCCATTGGTTGCACATCGTTAGGTTCTAAAAACACACGATCAATTTTTTTATGTTTTTTAGGAATATTTGTTTCTCCAAAAACAATTTCTCCATCTTCCATAACAGCATTTAATTGCACACTTGTATTTGTAGATGGAATGACTCTACCTTTAATATTTAAAATTTTACTTAATGCTTTAATGGCATGTCCGAAATCATTCGTAATATTAGTCATACCTGCGATTAATAAATTACCTAATGAGTGACCGCTAATTTGATTTTCTTCAAAGCGATACTGAAAAAGTTGGCTTAAAACTGACTCAGAATCACTTAAAGCTGCAATCACATTTCTGATGTCTCCTGGTGCTGGTATATCCATTTCATCTCTGATTTTCCCTGTACTCCCACCATTATCAGCAACTGTTACAATCGCCGTAATATCAATTGGGAATTCTCTTAATCCCCTAGCCATAACTGATAAGCCAGTGCCACCACCGATAAGTACAACTTTTATTTGTCTCATTTTTTCTCGCCACTTTCAATATGTGCGTCCCTATGATGCACATAAACATTATATTCAAATACTTCATTTAGATAATTACCTAGTCGTTCTGCTAATGCTACAGATCGATGTTGTCCACCCGTACAACCGATGGCAATTACTAATTGAGATTTCCCTTCTTTTTTATACCCGGGTATCATAAAATCTAACAAATCAGTTAATTTTTCAAAGAAAATCTCCGTCTCTTTCCATTTCATAACATAATTATAAACGTCTTTATCTAATCCTGTTAAAGGTCTTAAATCTACTACATAATATGGATTTGGTAAAAATCGTACATCAAATACTAAATCTGCATCCATCTGAATCCCATGTTTAAAACCGAAACTTGTGACATTAATTGTAAAAGTTTCAAACTCTTCATCTTCATAGTATCGACGAATGCGTTCTTTTAATTCTTTAGGTGATAACTTTGTAGTATCTATAACAAAATTAGCTATACTTCTAATTTGAGACAAATGCTCTCGCTCATCATTAATTGCATTAATTAAGGATCTTTTACCTTGTTCCATCAAAGGATGTGCACGACGCGTTTCCTTATATCTTGAAATTAATTTTTCAGTACTTGCTTCTAAAAACATAACATCAATGATGACGTCACTTTCACTTTTAACTTTATCCACTACTGCAACTAATGAATTAAATAGTTCCTTACCTCTTAAATCAATTGCAATTGCCACTTTTCTTAAGGATGGATTTCCTTGTTCCATCAACTCTACAAATTTAGGTAATAACACTGGTGGTAGATTATCTACACAAAAATATCCCATGTCTTCTAAACATTGAATAACCAAAGATTTACCTGCGCCAGATAAACCTGTTACAACTAATAGTTCACTTTTACTTTTTTCTTTTTCATTATTATCCATTATTTTTTCACCGCCAAAACGAATTTCATGCTGTTAATTTAAATGTTCTATGACAAAATTAAGCAACGATGTTTTATATTTATTTCCAACTATGTCTAGATTAAATTTCTAAAAATATACATCATTTAAAAGGAGCTTGGGACATAAATCAATGTCCTAGGGTCTATAATATTATATTGCTAGTAGTTGACTGAATGAAAATGCGCTTGCAACAAGCTTTTTTCAACTCTAGTCAGGGGCCCCAACACAGAGAAATTGGATTTCCAATTTCTACAGACAATGCAAGTTGGGGTGTGGGCCCCAACACAGAGAATTTCGAAAAGAAATTCTACAGGCAATGCGAGTTGGGG
>ERZ1023480.34-NODE-34-length-4666-cov-2.159185_pt1 | contig 4666 bp, 5 predicted proteins | sample MGYA00380536_ERZ1023480 | MGnify/ENA primary metagenome ERZ1023480 (study PRJEB33173, sample SAMEA4830305) | metagenome | study: EMG produced TPA metagenomics assembly of the PRJEB25223 data set...
AAGGGTATTCTACCACAATAACCGCTAAAAATAGTCAAGAATTTAAGCAAATTAAAGAAATTTAAAATATTAGAGATGAATAATAAAAATGGTGGGTTGTGAGAGACTCGAACTCTCGACTGACGGATTAAGAGTCCGCTACTCTACCAACTGAGCTAACAACCCAACTGGACAACTAAATCAGAGAGTGGTGGGTCGTGAAGGATTCGAACCTTCGACCAACGGATTAAAAGTCCGCTGCTCTACCGACTGAGCTAACGACCCACTGTACTAATGGATTTATGATAACGCATTTGCTCTAGAATCGAAAGAATAAATTCATTCGTTCAAGCTAATTGGTTAAATTACAAACGATGAAAACAAAACAGAATCCAATAAAAAATGGATCCTGTTTTTCAAGTATTAGAAATACTAAGAATTAGTACGCTAACACTGCACGACGGTTTTTAGAATATGCAGCTTCATCATGACCTAATACTGCAGGTTTTTCTTCACCGTAAGATACTGTGCCTAATTTACCAGCATCAACACCTTTACCAGCTAAATAACCTTTAACTGCATCTGCACGACGTTGGCCTAATGCGATGTTGTATTCTGGTGTACCACGTTCATCAGTGTTACCTTCTACTAATACTTTAGCAGCTGGCGTTGCATTTAAATATGCAGCGTGCGCGTCTAAGATTTGAACGTATTCACCAGTAATGTCATATTTATCAAAACCGAAATAAACGGTATTGTAACGTTGTTGAAGATCAGCAACAGAGTAACCGCCAAAAGTTTGAGCAGCACCATTGCCTGCAGCATCGTTGTTAGATGAACTACAAGCTGCTAATGCAGCTACAGAACCTGCAACTAATAATGATTTAACAAATTTGTTCATTAGATTTCTCCTAAATGAGTTTTTTATTTAGTTAAGTATGGAGACCAAGCTGGAAATTTAACTTGACCATCACTTCCTGGAAGGCTCGCCTTAAAGCGACCATCTGCAGAAACCAATTGTAGCACCTTTCCTAAGCCCTGTGTAGAACTATAAATAATCATAATTCCATTTGGAGAGAGGCTTGGGCTTTCGCCTAGAAAAGATGTACTAAGTACCTCTGAAACGCCCGTTGTGAGATCTTGTTTAACTACATTATTGTTACCATTAATCATCACAAGTGTTTTTCCATCTGCACTAATTTGTGCGCTACCGCGACCACCCACTACTGTTGCACTACCACCGCTTGCATCCATTCGATAAACTTGTGGCGAACCACTTCTATCGGATGTAAATAAAATTGAATTTCCGTCTGGCGACCACGCTGGTTCAGTATTATTACCCGCACCACTCGTCAATTGAGTAGGTGTACCGCCATTTGCTCCCATAACGTAAATATTCAGAACACCATCACGAGAAGAAGCAAAAGCTAAACGAGAACCATCTGGCGAAAAGGCTGGCGCGCCATTATGCCCTTGAAAAGATGCCACTACTTTACGTGCGCCAGAATTTAAATCCTGTACAACAAGTTGTGATTTTTTATTTTCAAACGATACATAAGCCAAACGCTGGCCGTCTGGAGACCAAGCTGGAGACATAATTGGTTGGGCACTACGATTGACGATAAATTGATTATAGCCATCATAATCTGCTACACGAACTTCATAAGGTTGCGAACCGTCATTTTTTTGCACAACATAAGCGATACGAGTTCTAAAGGTACCACGGATCGCAGTTAATTTTTCAAAAACTTCATCACTCACAGTATGCGCGCCATAGCGTAACCATTTATTTGTTACTATATAGCTATTTTGCATTAATACAGTCCCTGGCGTACCTGATGCACCAACCGTATCAATTAATTGATAAGTAATACTATAACCATTACCCGATGGAACCACTTGTCCAATTACAATTGCGTCAATTCCAATATTCGACCAAGCCTCAGGATTCACCTCTGCAGCTGAAGTTGGGTGTTGAGGCATTTGAGAAACCGCAATAGGATTAAACTTACCACTGTTACGTAAATCATCTGCAACTATTTTGCTAATATCTTCTGGTGCAGAACCAACAAATGGCACGACAGCAATAGGGCGCGCACCATCAACCCCTTCATCAATGACAATGCGTACTTCATCGCCAGCGAATGCATTGCTTCCAACAGCAAGTACAATCGCGAATACGCTCACTAAACGTTTTAATAATTTCATTTTGTTACCTTTAAAATTTAACAATAAATTTTTCTAAAGAATTATCGAATATCAAAGTCAATAATTGGTGATTTATATTTTTCATAAATTTCATCTGATGGCGCAGCTGGAACTTTTTTCGTTCTAGCCACCGCACTTAATGCAGCTGAACAAATATCATCAGAGCCTGAAATTTTTTGATACCCCAAGATTGTGCCATCTCGACCTAATTGAATTTTAATACGACAAACCTTTCCTGCAAAATTTGGATCTTTTAAGAAACGACGTTGAATCTCTTTCTTAATTACACCTGCGTATTGATCCCCAACCTTACCACCATCGCCAGAGCCAAGTGCAGCACCGCTACCTTGAGTTCCACCTTTATTTGTGTTTCCCCCTTTAGATGCACTGCCGCCACCAATATCTCCGCCATTTAAGAAATCATCTAGGCTTGCTTGATCTGCTTTACGTTTCGCTTCCGTAGCAGCTTTAGCTTTTGCCTCAGCAGCGGCTTTCGCTTTAGCTTCTGCATCAGCTTTTGCTTTTGCCTCCGCTTCAGCCTTTGCTTTAGCTTCAGCGGCGGCTTTTGCCTTAGCTTCCGCTTCTAGTTTTGCCTTAGCTTCCGCCTCTTGTTTTGCTTTTTGAGCAGCAATTTCTGCTGCTTTCGCTTTAGCCTCTTCTTCAGCTTGTTTTGCCGCAGCAGCTAAACGTTTAGCCTCTGCATCTGCTTTTAATTTTGCAGCTTCAGCCGCTTGTTTAGCCTTAGCCTCTTCAGCTTGCTTCTGTTTTTCCAACGCTTCTTGACGAGCTTGCTCTTGTTGTTTTTTTATTTCTTGCTGACGTTGCTGTTCTTGCTGACGTTTTAACTCTTCTTGTCGTTGAACTTCTTGTTGATGCTTAATCTCTTCTTTTTTAGGCTCAGGTGGTTTTTCTTCCACAACAGGTTCTGGGCGTTTTTGTTTATCCGCTTGCCCTTTTTTTTGTTGTTGAATACGCCCCCATTCCTGAGCAGCCGTACCCGTATCAACAATCACTGCCCCTATTACATCTCCTTCACCTTCTCCACCACCCATAATTTCAACGGTGTGATAAAGCGAACTTAAAATCAATAAGCCAAACAAGATAAAGTGCAAAAGGATAGAAATAGCAAAAGCATTGATTCCTTTCTTTTGTCGATTATTTTGCACGTGTTACCTACTTAGCTAAATGGGATTTGTCATTAAACCTACAGATTTAATGCCTGCAAGATGAAGTAAATTCAATGCCTTAATCACTTCTTCATAAGGTACTTCTTTAGCTCCGCCTACTAAAAATAGCGTATTATTATCCTTATCAAATTCCTGTCTAGATAATTGAGTAACCATTTCTTCTGTTAAACCTTCTTGACGTTCTCCGCCAATAGAAATCGCATATTTTCCAATGCCTGCCACTTCAAGAATGACGGGCACTTTATCTTCATTAGAAACCTCTTGGCTTTGCACAGAATCAGGCAATTCAACTTGAACGCTTTGACTAATAATAGGGGCGGTTGCCATAAAAATTAACACTAAAACTAAAAGCACATCTAAAAAAGGCACAATATTAATTTCAGATTTAATTGCTTTACGCTGACGACGAGCCATATATTCCTCTAAAATTTTAACTTATTTTTACCGCACTTTTTCTTCAAAGTGCGGTCAATTTTCCCTATTTTTAGTGAGGGGCTTTACCAAAGGCTTGACGGTGTAAAATCGTCGTAAATTCATCAATAAAATTACCGTAATCTTGTTCAATGGCATTCACTCGTAAACTTAAACGGTTATAAGCCATTACTGCAGGAATTGCGGCAAATAAACCAATCGCAGTGGCAATCAACGCCTCAGCGATACCTGGCGCTACCATCTGTAACGTTGCTTGTTTTGCACCACTTAATGCCATAAAAGCGTGCATGATACCCCAAACAGTGCCGAATAAACCAATATAAGGGCTAACAGATGCCACTGTGGCTAAAAATGGAACTCGTCTTTCCAAGCTTTCAATCTCACGGTTCATCGCAAGATTCATCGCACGCATTGTGCCTTTAATAATCGCTTCAGGTGCGTCTGGATTTACTTGTTTTAAACGTGAAAATTCTTTAAATCCCACGCAAAAAATTTGTTCGCTGCCCGTTAATCCATCGCGACGATTAGATAGCCCTTCATAAAGTTTATTTAAATCTTCTCCTGACCAGAAACGATCTTCAAACGTACGTGCTTCTTTTAAGGCATTCGTTAAAATACGGCTACGTTGAATAATAATTGCCCAAGATATGATTGAGAAAGAAATCAAAATCACAATTACCAGTTGCACAACAATACTTGCTTTTAGAAAAAGATCTAAAAAATTCAATTCTGCAGTCATTGCATACTCCGAAAAATTATTTTAAGTGATGAAACGCCGCTTTAACTTCTTTGGGAAACGCCACAGGTTTCATCTTGCCTAGATCAACACAGGCTACCTTAACAGTAGCCTTTGATAACAT
>ERZ1023480.45-NODE-45-length-2637-cov-1.668861_pt1 | contig 2637 bp, 2 predicted proteins | sample MGYA00380536_ERZ1023480 | MGnify/ENA primary metagenome ERZ1023480 (study PRJEB33173, sample SAMEA4830305) | metagenome | study: EMG produced TPA metagenomics assembly of the PRJEB25223 data set...
GGCTACGCATTAACGCTTCTTTTTTGGTTATTTTTTCAAAAGTACCGTCTTGAGAATGAGTTTCTAAATCTTTTAAACGTTTAATTGATTGACGAACGGTTTTCCAGTTAGTCAACATACCACCTAACCAACGGTGGTTTACGTAATATTGCTGACAATCTAATGCTGCTACTTGAACTGCTTCAGACGCTGCACGTTTTGTACCAACGAATAATACTTTACCGTTGTTGCTAGCAATGCGAGTTAATTCCGCTAACGCTTCGTTGAATAAAGGTAAAGTTTTTTCAAGATTGATGATGTGAACACCGTTACGAGCACCAAAAATGAAAGGTTTCATTTGTGGGTTCCAGTAACGAGTTTGGTGTCCGAAGTGTACGCCTGCGTTGATCATGTCGCGCATTGAAACTTGTGCCATAATATTTTCCTTTTGTTGGGGTTGAGCCTCCACATATCAGCTAATCGACCGTTTGGCACCCCGATTAAGCCTTGTTAATATGTGTGTGTTGTTAGTAATTAAAAAACTGCTTTTGAAAGGCAAAAACAGCTGGGCGATTTATACCATAAAGTGCGGTTAAAAACCAGTTTATTTTGTTTATTTCTCCACTTTTCTTGCTTTGATAAATAACAATGGTGGTCGGTGTGATAAATCTTTAAATTCATTATGCCATTGCGGTTGGTCAGCAAGCATGGGTTCTTCCATTTGCTCGATTTGAAACCTTGCATGAATTAAATTATTGATAATTGTTGCTGTTGTTCGATGATAGGTTTGAAAAGGTTGTTTGAACCAATTTCTATTGCGTTTCCCCTCTTCTCGATAATGATTTAAACGATAAGCGACTTGCTGTTTTTTATCATTTTTTTCCCAGCGTTCTCCCTCTTTATGGCAGGTAGTTATCGGATGTTCTTGTGAGAAAATTAATGTGCCATTAGACGAGAGTTTGTCATGGATCGTTGATAATAATGTCGGAAAATTTTCAATATAATGAAAGGCAAAAGAGCTAGTAATCACATCGAAATGACTTTCTGGTAACTCAGCTAATTTTTCTATTGGTAAGTGATATAAGGAAAAACGCCCTGAAAATTGACCGCACTTTTGAAGATCTTTTTCAGCTTGTTCGAGCATTTTTTCGGAAAGATCAGTTCCAATTACTTTAGCCGCCCCTCGTTCTAAATAAAGTTGTAAATGCCCTCCCGTACCACAGCCTAAATCAAGTAATTTCTTCCCTTTTAAATTAGGCAACAATGAAAGCATGGTGGGCTTTTCGATAATTTCATTGAGGCTAATTGGATTTGCACGGAGTTTCTGATAAAGCTCAAAGAAATTATCTTTATCATAAACACTAATTTTATTATTCATTTATTGCCTTAAAATAAAAATTTACGTGATTTAAATCACTCAAAAGTAAATACTTAAACGAGAAGTTAAAATTTAATATTTTTATAGATAAAAAATAATTTTATGAATGATCATTTGATATTTCTTCTTCAATTTTCTCACTTAGAATTTCTTCCGTTTCTTTATTTAATGCTTTTGTATCAAGATGCGGTTTAATAAATGGTCTTGGTGTCCAATATTTTTTTACTATTTCATTCGAAAAACCGTGTAAAACTTCTTCATTTAACCGTTCTTGATCCAATGTTCGTACTTCCTTAATAATTTCTTCCGCTTCAATTTTATCAATGCCTAATTTCATCAATGTTGCTCGACTAAGTGTAATTGCTGATTCAAAAGTTTCACGCACAATAAAATCTACATCCTGCTTAATCAAACTAACTGTTGTTTTTCTGTCATAAGTTCGGGTTAAAATCGGTAAATTTGGATAAGCCTCTTTCATTTGACTGACAATATGTTCAATTCTTTGTGTATCGTTAATACCTAATACGACACATTTCGCCTTTTCAATTCCTGCTGCTCGTAAAACATCTAATCGAATGCCATCGCCATAATAAACTTTAAAACCAAACTTTGCGGCAGCACGGATATTTTCGATATTGCGATCAATCACTGAAACGCTAATTCCACGAATCAATAATGTTTGGCAGACAATTTGACTAAAACGTCCAAAACCAATAACTAAAACGTTATCTTCCAAATCCCCGATGGTGTCTAGATCATTTTCATCAAGTTGATCAAGATGTTTAGGCTCTGTACGCTGTATAAGTTTACGAGCAATTTGAGCAATAATAGGCGAAAAAAGCATCGAAATAATCACTGCAGCAGTCGCTTGTTCTTCATTACGGATTACTTCCGCGGTCGCTGCGGCTGAAAAAAGAACGAAAGCAAATTCACCACCGTGTGCCATCAAAGACATTCGCCCTATGGCTTCTCGATGATCAAGACGGGTAATTCGGGCAATAATATAAACAGCACTGGCTTTTCCAAGTATATAAAGAAAAACAATTCCAAGTAGCAAGATCCAATGATTAAACACTAAATGCAAATCTAAGGACATTCCTACGCCCATAAAAAATAATCCAAGTAATAAACCGCGAAATGGTTCTATATCCGCTTCAAGCTGATGGCGAAAAGCTGATTCAGACATCATCACACCAGCAACAAACGCACCCATTGCCATTGAAAGCCCGCCAATTTCCATTGCTAATGCAGCACCTCAAACGACCAATAATGCGCCCGCT
>ERZ1023480.46-NODE-46-length-2616-cov-1.976572_pt1 | contig 2616 bp, 3 predicted proteins | sample MGYA00380536_ERZ1023480 | MGnify/ENA primary metagenome ERZ1023480 (study PRJEB33173, sample SAMEA4830305) | metagenome | study: EMG produced TPA metagenomics assembly of the PRJEB25223 data set...
TTCTGACATTGTGAAATATGGCACTGCCACACCCCAAGTCAAAATAACACCGATCAACATTGCGATACCGCCCACGATACCAATTAAATAACCCGCACCGAGTAAGGCAAGTGAAAAGCCCATTGGTAATTGGAACGCCGCTTTTCCTGTTTGAATCCAAGCACTTGCACCATCAGCCATAACGCGTAAACCATTAGTTAAAAATGCAACTAATCCTGCTAAAACACCCCGTAAGCAATATCTTTCACGCCGCTATCGCCATCTGCATTATTACCTGCTTTAAAAATTTATGCAGCAGCTACCCCTTCAGGATTTACCACCATTGCACGGCGTAATGGAATAGTGAATAACACGCCCAATGTACCACCAGCTGCACAAATCAACATCGTTTGCCAGAATGGGAAATCTTGCCAGTAGCCCATCATTAATAAACCAGGCAAGACGAAGATCACCGAAGAAAGCGTACCTGCTGAAGATGCTTGAGTTTGCACCATATTATTTTCAAGAATGCTAGAATCTTTGAAAAATTTGAGTACTGCCATAGAAATGACGGCCGCTGGAATAGATGACGCAAATGTCACCCCCACTTTTAGACCGAGATACACATTGGATGCAGTGAAAATTACCGTAATCAATGCACCGAGGATAATTCCTCGAACGGTCAATTCTTTTAAGTTTTCGTTATACATAAATTGTTCCTTGAGCTTAAAAAAAGAAAACCGCGCAACCTTGTCAAAAATTTGACTATTTTTCAAGTTTTTTAACATAAAATTTGTTTTATTGAAAAATGTTTAAATTAACCTGTTTTTATTTTTTTTCATTTAATAAAAATCCTATTAAAGAATAAAATTTTTAATAACAGTTCATTAGCATACTTTGTGGTACTATTTTGTCGAATCAAAATAAGGAGAAAATAATGGCAGAAAAAGAAGTCAGATTAGATAAATGGTTGTGGGCTGCCCGATTTTACAAAACACTGAGCATTGCTAAAGCTATTATTGAAAGTGGTAAAGTTCATTACAACAATCAACGTGCTAAAGTAAGTAAAATTGTGGAAGTGGGCGCAATGTTAAAACTTCGCCAGGGAAACGAAGAAAAAGAAATAAAAATTATCGCCTTAAGCGATCAACGCCGAGGTGCGCCAGAAGCACAATTACTCTATCAAGAAACCGAAAGTAGCGTGAAAAAAAGAGAAGAAATCGAGTGGGCAAGAAAAAATAATTCCCTTTCAATGCCCCATCCTGATCGTCGCCCAAATAAAAAAGAGCGGAGAGATTTATTGAAATTTAAACACCAAGATAAATTTGAATAAAAATTTCACCGCACTTTCTATGTTCTTAAGGTTTAATATCTCGCAAAATTGGATTTTGCATTGAAATCAAGGTTTCAGTGGATTGAATTTCATCAATTAACTGAATCTTGGTCGCCAAAACGGAATGTAATTCTGCAATTGTGTGTGTCATCACTTTTAAGAAAATCGAATAATTGCCCGTTGTATAATAGGCCTCGACTACTTCATCAAAACTTTCTAGCTTTTTGATCACTTTTTCATAATCTTTTGCGCTTTTTAGAATAATGCCGATAAAACAACATACATCATAGCCTAATTTACGTTCATCAATAATTACTTTTGTGCCTTTAATAATGCCCGATTGACGCATTTTTTCGACCCGAACGTGAATCGTTCCTGGACTAACACCAAAATTTTTAGCCATTTCTGCGTATGGTGTTCTCGCATCTTTAGTGAGTACACGTAATATTTTTTGATCTAAACTATCAATGTTGTGCATAAAACTTCCTCCTTTAGATTTTATTTAATTTTTTCACAATGAATTAGATAATATTCAATCAAGAAAAGAAAGTAAATAAAATACTTGAAATAAAATCATTATTTACTGAATAATACTCAAAAATATTACTCCTCGTTAAAAAAGGTTAACAAAATGAAAAAGACATTTATTTTACAACAACAAGAAATCAGCTTTGTGAAGAACACTTTTACCCAAAATCTTATTGAGCAACTTGGCATTATTGAAGTGCAAGGCCCAATTTTGAGCCAAGTGGGTAACGGAATGCAAGATAACTTATCAGGCATTGAAAAAGCCGTACAGGTTAATGTGAAATGTATCCCAAATGCCGTATTTGAAGTTGTGCATTCTCTTGCGAAATGGAAACGCCATACATTAGCTCGTTTCAACTTTAAAGAAGACGAAGGCTTGTTTGTTCATATGAAAGCATTGCGTCCCGATGAAGATTCTCTTGATCCAACGCACTCTGTTTATGTAGATCAATGGGACTGGGAAAAAGTGATTCCTGAAGGTCGTCGTAATTTTGCATACTTAAAAGAAACAGTAAATTCTATTTATCGTGCTATTCGTTTAACGGAATTAGCCGTAGAAGCACGTTTTGATATTCCTTCCATTCTTCCAAAACAGATTACCTTTGTGCATAGCGAAGATTTAGTAAAACGCTATCCAGATTTAAGCAGTAAAGAGCGTGAAAACGCAATTTGTAAAGAATACGGTGCAGTATTCTTAATCGGGATTGGCGGCAAACTTTCAGATGGCAAACCTCACGATGGCCGCGCACCAGATTATGATGACTGGACAACAGAAT
>ERZ1023480.60-NODE-60-length-2216-cov-2.285053_pt1 | contig 2216 bp, 3 predicted proteins | sample MGYA00380536_ERZ1023480 | MGnify/ENA primary metagenome ERZ1023480 (study PRJEB33173, sample SAMEA4830305) | metagenome | study: EMG produced TPA metagenomics assembly of the PRJEB25223 data set...
ATAAGAATAGCAACAATGATATTAAAAAAGGCAAACCAATGACCCCACGAAATTTTTCGTGAAACGTCATCGCGGTATTGTTTGCCGCTGAAGGTGCCTTTTTTAATCCATTTCATATTAACGTGTTTTTACCGCATTAATTAAGGAGTTCGAAAACGCTTGAGCCAATGCCTCACGTTGAGTTTGTGGCACGCTGGTAGTTAATAATTTATGTTTTTCTAATACTGCGATCATATCGTTTACAATCGCACTTAATTGAGCATCAGAATATTTAGAATGTTGAGCCATAATGTTAAAAATAAAAAAAATTTGGCTTATGATACCCGATTATTTGGTAGAACCTAAATAATTTCTTTTTTCTTGCTTAAAAAGTGCGGTTATAATTTGCGGCAAATTTTTCAAAGGTGACAAAAATGAGTATTACCGTTAATCAAATTGTTTTGCATCAGTTAGTCAAAAATGTGGATGGCGACAGTATAAAAATGGAAAGCGTATTACGCGACGAGTTGCTGTCCATTACACCAGAAGTAGAACAAATGATGTTGCAATTGCATCAAGGCTATCAAAATAAAGCTAAGGCATTTGGCGTGTTTCAGGAAAAATCTATATTTGCACAACATTTAAATCGTTTATTGGAACAAGAAATTGAATTTTTAGGTTTTAGTCAATATTCAACAAAATTGCTTGCAGATGAGCTAGGTAAATATAACTTTGCTGAAAGTGGCACCTTGATTTTATGTCAATATAATTTCTTAGCGACAGATTATTTGTTTATTGCATTGCTTGATAGTCGTCATAGTATGTTAGTCGATGAGCATTTAGATATTCGCCGTACAGAATATTTGGATATTACTCAGTTTGATATTGCGGCACGGATAAATTTGACGGATTTGCAAGTAAACGCGAACTCTAATCGTTATTTAACCTTTATAAAAGGCCGTGTTGGTCGCAAAATTAGTGATTTTTTTATGGATTTTTTAGGTGCCGAAGAAGGATTAAATCCACAAGTTAAAAAGCAATGTTTATTGCAAGCTGTGAGTGATTACTGCGATCAAGGCGAACTCAACAAAGAGCAAACTCAAGCGGTAAAAAAACAAGTGTTTGAATATTGTAAAGGTCAGCTTTCAAATGATAACAATATTGAATTAAGGGAACTTTCTGATTCATTACCCACTCTAAACGAACAGCCTTTTGTCGTCTTTACGGAAGAACAGAATTATGGTTTGGAAGAGAGTATTCCACCAATACGTTCAACATTGAAATCGCTAACAAAATTCTCTGGGTCAGGAAAGGGCGTTACCCTAAGTTTTGATGCGGAATTATTGAATACACGTATTCAATGGGATCCTATGACAGATACCCTAACCATCAAAGGCTTACCACCAAATTTAAAAGATCAATTACAAAAGGCTTTAAAATCAGAGAATTAATTTGGAAATACACCCAATTTTGGATATTATTTGACAGAACTTTTGCACAAATTAAGGTAAAGAAAATGCAAGTTAAAACACTTTTAGGCGCAACCTTTTTAGCATTAAGCCTCGCTTCTTGTTCCACCGTTGAAAAAGTTGTATATCGAATTGATGTACCGCAAGGCAATTATTTAGAGGCGACTACTGTTGCGCAAGTTAAAGAAGGCATGACTGCTCAACAAGTACAATATTTGTTGGGAACGCCAGTATTAATCGATCCTTATAATAACTACACTTGGTATTACGTATTCTTACAACAACGTGCCTATGAAACACCAGCTCAACATACGCTAACCGTAAAATTCGATCCGCACGGTATCGTGACAGAAACCCATCTTGATAAACCTTTACCACAGGTTTCACAACAAGGCGAAAATAACACCATTATTGAAACAGGTGAGAAACCAAAATCAAGCTGGTGGAAATTCTGGAAATAATCTTTTTATTTTCACCGCACTACAATAAGAATAATTGGTAAAAGGAATCCCCAATGTCAAAACTCTTGCTCGTTGATGATGATATTGAATTGACTGAATTACTTTCTACACTTTTAGAGCTTGAGGGTTTTGACGTTGAAACAGCAAATAATGGATTAGAAGCATTACAAAAACTCAATGAAAGCTATAAGCTGGTTTTACTTGATGTAATGATGCCAAAGTTAAATGGTATCGAAACATTAAAAGAAATTCGTAAAGTCTCTAACGTGCCAGTGATGATGCTAACAGCAAGAGGCGAAGACATTGA
>ERZ1023480.68-NODE-68-length-2047-cov-2.153112_pt1 | contig 2047 bp, 2 predicted proteins | sample MGYA00380536_ERZ1023480 | MGnify/ENA primary metagenome ERZ1023480 (study PRJEB33173, sample SAMEA4830305) | metagenome | study: EMG produced TPA metagenomics assembly of the PRJEB25223 data set...
TTAACTGAAATTTAGGTTCACTGTGCTTGTCTTAACGAGTTTTTACGGCGGTTATCTTGATTGGCAAATTCGTTCTAAAATGGACGGTCAAATTTGGCATTTGCCTGCGGAAGTTTATAGTCGATTAGAAAGTGTGAAAATTGCCGATAATCTCGCTTTTGATGAAGTCATTCAAATTTTATTAGATAACGAATATCGCCAAACCACAATGGTTGCCGCACCTGGCGATTTCAAATTAGAAGATGATAGCATTGTAATACTTCGCCGCGCTTTCCTTTCCCCGATAAAGCAGAGCCTCAGCGAGTTTTACGCTTGCGTTTTAACAATAATAAGTTATCTCGCATTGAAGATTTAGTCACAGTCAAAACTGTTGATGAATTTCGTCTTGCACCAAAGTTGATTGCGATGTTGCAATCAGACAACGAAGATCGCCTTGCTATTCCTTTACAAAATTATCCCCGTTTATTAATTGATACATTAATTTTAACGGAAGATCGCCGCTTTTATGAACATAATGGCATTAATCCAGTGGGGATTTTACGTGCATTAATTGCGAATATTCGTGCAGGTCAAACGGTACAGGGCGGCAGTACGCTCACTCAACAATTAGTCAAAAATTTATTTTTATCGCGCGAACGCACCATTACACGCAAAGCCAACGAAGCCTTGATGTCATTGGTTCTAGATTGGCGTTACGAATGAAATTTATCTCGGGCAAAATGGCGATACGCAAATTCACGGTTTTGAATTAGCCAGCCAATTTTATTTTGGTCGTTCGATTCGTGAAATTAGCTTAGATCAAATTGCCCTTTTAGTGGGGATGGTCAAAGGGCCTTCACTTTATAATCCGTGGCGTAATCCACAAAACGCGCTCGAACGTCGCAACATTGTTTTAAAGCTAATGCTTGAACATAAAATGATCGGCGATGAACTTTATCAATTATTAAGTCAGCGACCTTTAGGTGTGCAAAAGAAAGGGCAAATCTTGCGTAAATACCCTGAATTTATTCAAACTTTACAAGCAGATTTACGCCGTGAACTGGGCGAACACAAAATATCCAGTTTACTTGGTGCACGTATTTTTTCCACAATGGATTTAAAACAACAAGCTCAAGCAGAAAATGCCGTGGGCAATACCGTTTCGCAATTACAACTGAAAATGAAAAATCCCCATTTAGAGGGAGCGATGATTATAACGGATTATCGCACAGGCGAAATTCGTGCAGTAGTTGGCGGTTTACAAACGCAATATGCAGGCTTTAATCGTGCATTAATGGCAAAACGTCAGATTGGTTCTTTAGTAAAACCTTCTATTTATTTGACCGCACTTTCTAACCCAGAACAGTTCCGTTTGAATACCCCAATTAATAACCAACCAATAACAATTAATGTCAAAGGTAGCCCGCCGTGGCAGCCACGCAACTATGACAAAAAATATAGTGATTCAGTAATGTTAATGGATGCCTTAGCCCGTTCTTTAAATATTCCTACTGTGAATATTGGAATGAAAGTCGGCTTGAGCAAAGTCATTGATACACAAAAAGCGATGGGCTGGGACAACGTGGAAATTCCTAAAGTGCCTGCGATGTTGCTCGGTTCTTATACCATCTCGCCTTATGATGTCACAAAACTTTATCAAACCCTTGCCAATCAAGGTGGGAGAATTGCGCTTACAACCGTCGATAGTATTGCAGATCGTCAAGGTAACCTAATTTTTCAACACGATAAAAGTGCAAAACAAGTGGTGCCACAAGAAGCGGCATTCCAAACCTTATTTGCAATGCAACAAACTGTTGAACGTGGTACAGCTCGCAGTTTGCAAAAGGATTACGCTGATTTACATTTAGCAGGCAAAACAGGCACAACCAATGAATCACGCGATACGTGGTTTGTGGGAATTGACGGAAAAAATATCAGCACCGTCTGGCTTGGTCGCGATGATAATGGCGAAACAAAACTGACTGGTGCTTCTGGCGCATTGCAAATTTATAAAGATTATTTAAACCGTACAAATATTGAAAAATTAGCAATTACTCCCCCTACAACA
>ERZ1023480.75-NODE-75-length-1950-cov-2.354090_pt1 | contig 1950 bp, 1 predicted proteins | sample MGYA00380536_ERZ1023480 | MGnify/ENA primary metagenome ERZ1023480 (study PRJEB33173, sample SAMEA4830305) | metagenome | study: EMG produced TPA metagenomics assembly of the PRJEB25223 data set...
AGAAAATCCACATCGGCATTTTCCATGGCTTGCATCAAATTTTGCCCAATGCCCTTTTGCTGCCAATTTGGTTGCACGGCGATACGTGAAATGCGGAGTGAACGCAGTTTACAGGCTTGGGAAAGATTTTCGTGGAAACACAAGGCTTGTGGCACAAGATTCCCTTTCGGGCGACGTTTGCCTTGTTGAATTTGAATAATCAACTCATCATCAGCCATATTTCCTTCTTCTAATGCCCAAATTGCACCGAGCAAATTCCGTTGATATTCGGCAAAATAAAAACGTTGATGTTCCCCATCAAGTAAACGGCGAAGATCGAGTGGCGATGTTCGATAATGTGCCAATGTCATTAAGCCATAAAAATCTACAATATGATGTGGTTTTTGCACTTCTCGAATTTGATAAGGGGGATGAGGCTGAAAAGGAAATTGCTGAAAATCATCTTCGGCATTTAGCAACAAAAGATCATCAATAAAATGTTCTAACGGGTCATTTTCTTGCCAACGTAGGGGCTGTTTAAGCTCAAAATGCTGAAAAGTGCGGTGAATTTTCCGTTTAAATTTTAATTCGAAACCACGCCCCGTACCTTCGTAGCTATGAATTGTAGTACTGAAGACAATATGTTGAAAATATCGAGAATATTCTTGCAATAAGGGCAATGGGATCATCGCCGCTTCATCTACCAGCAACCAAGCAGATTGACTAAATTCGGATTCACTTTGTAACGTCAAAGCCAATTCATCTGGCGCAATAAATTCAATGTCCCCTTCTGAAAATTCAATGACCGAATGCACCGCACTTTTATTCGGTGCGGTAAGATAAACTGGTGCTTGAATTTGGTTAGCAAGCATCCCCAATAATGCGGATTTTCCTCTTCCCCGCTTGGCGGTTAGAAAATAAATATCCTGCTCGGTCTGTAAAATAGTCTCGATAATTTGTTGTTGCGCTAACGTAGCATTTTTGTGATGTTCGTTAGAATAAAAAACCGTAGGAAATTCAACCGCACTTTCCTCTCTTAAAATGGGGAAATGATAACGTTCAATGCACTGTTTGAAATGATAAATAAAATTAGGCGTGGCGATTGCTGACTGATTTCCATTCCAACGTAAACTATCTTGATCAGGCTGCTGAGATAAATTTTCCCAATCAGATAACACTAAACAAAGCGTGCCGCCCATTTTCAGTGTTCCAGCTGCAATAGCCAGTGCTTCAAGATGAATGCCATTTCGTCCATCAAATAAAATATGTTCAAATTCTTGCCCGAGCAAATTCGTTGCTTTAGAAAAAGCAATGCCACTTTCGCCGATAATTAATACGTGATCAGGCACAAGCGGCAAAGTTTTGCAGATTAAAATTTGAAGCTGGCGAGATGACATCGTTTTATTTCAAATAGGCAATTAACATCGCACCAATAAAACTTACGCAAGCAAGCCAAAAGAAAATGCTTTTTGGTTGAGAAACTTTTTTACTGAAAAATTTTGCAGCAAATACGATATACAAAATCAGTAATGCGAATTTAGCCACTAACCACCATTCAATACCAAAAGCAAAGAGATATAAAATGACGACACCAGACACAATCAGCAAGGTATCTGATAAGTGCGGTAAAATTTTTAATAATTTTATCGAACGCCAATTTTTACCATTAAGCTGCATTGCACCACGAATTACTAACAATGCCAAACTTAAAAAGGCGAAAAAAATATGTAAATGAACTAACATAATCACTCCCAAAAAAGTAAGAAAAGTGCGGTCAAAATCCACCGCACTTTCTCAATCTAAATTACTTCGCAATACGTTTATATTTAATACGATGTGGCTGGGTTGCTGCATCGCCTAAGGTTTTCTTTTTCCACTCTTCGTAGTCTGAGAAGTTACCTTCATAGAACGTGACTTTACCTTCATCGCCGTAGTCTAAAATATGCGTTGCGATACGGTCTAAGAACCAAC
>ERZ1023480.82-NODE-82-length-1885-cov-2.625683_pt1 | contig 1885 bp, 2 predicted proteins | sample MGYA00380536_ERZ1023480 | MGnify/ENA primary metagenome ERZ1023480 (study PRJEB33173, sample SAMEA4830305) | metagenome | study: EMG produced TPA metagenomics assembly of the PRJEB25223 data set...
GGTACTCAAGATCATCGCCTTGAGCATATAATCATAGGAAAAAGGTTAGAGCACTAAATCTAACATTACCTAATCCCTCTTATTTTTAACCGCACTTTTATAAGGGTAATCTTCAAAATGACAATTTTGTGTTGTTGGCGCAGGTGGATCTTGCTTAGTTTCGCCATAGAATACAACGGCTTTTTCATCATCTGTTAAGACAGTAACAGAACGTTTATCTTCATCATTATGTAAATTTTCGCCCAATAATTTAATATGACGTAACACCCCACCAAATACAATTTCCAAATTATGTTGGTTAAAGGTGTCTTCTGTTTTTCCTGCGGCGATGACCGTGCGATTAATCATTACCACTTGATCACAAAAATCAGGAACAGAACCTAAGTTATGGGTTGAAACAAGAATAAGATGACCTTCTTCCCGAAGCTGTTGAAGAAGATCAATAATGGCATTTTCAGTTTTCACATCCACGCCAGTAAAAGGTTCATTCAATAAAATAATGGGACTTTGTTGTGCTAAAGCGCGGGCTAAAAACACGCGTTTTTTCTGCCCGCCAGATAACTCACCAATTTGACGATGCGCAAGATGCTCAATATTTACTCGCTGCATCGCCTCTTGAACTTTTTGTTTATCAATCGCTTTGGGGATACGAAGAAAATTCATATACCCATAACGTCCCATCATCACGACATCATACACTGACACTGGAAATTGCCAGTCCACTTCTTCTGATTGTGGTACATAAGCAACCAAATTACGTTTCAGTGCTTGGGAAATTGGCAAATCACAAAGTTTAATTTCGCCTTGTTGTGGCTTTACAAGTCCCATTATGCTTTTAAATAATGTGGACTTACCACTTCCATTCACGCCAACTAACGCACAAATAGTTCCACTATTGAGTGAGAACGTCATATTGTGAATAGCAGTATGACCATTGTTGTAACGAACAGTTACATCATTAACCCAAATTGATGTCGGGAAAGAGTCCATTATTTTACGAATCCTTTAACAATGGTTGATACAGTGACGTTAAGCAAATCAATATAAGTTGGCACTGGACCTTCTTTCGCAGAAAGTGAATCAACATACAATACGCCACCGTATTTTGCGCCACTTTCTTTCGCTACTTGTTGTGCAGGTTTCGCTGAAATTGTACTTTCACTAAACACAACTGGAATATTGTTTTTACGAACTAAATCAATCACTTTACGCACTTGTTGTGGTGAGCCTTGTTGTTCAGCATTGATTGGCCATAAATAACCTTCTTTTAAGTTGTAATCTTTCGCCAAATAACTGAAAGCACCCTCACTTGTTACAAGCCAGCGTTGCTCTTCTGGAATTTGTGCTAATTTTGCACGAAGCGGTTCATCAAGTTGTTTAATTTTTTGAGCATAGTCAGCGGCATTTTTTTCATATACAGCTGCATTTTGTGGATCGTATTTCACTAACGCATTTTTAATATTTTCAATATAAATTAAAGCATTAGATGGCGACATCCACGCATGTGGGTTAGGCGCATCTTTATACGGGCCTTCATAAATAGATAATGGTTGAATACCTTCTGTTACTACCACAGCAGGTTTATCTTTAACATTTTGGAAGAAACGCTCAAACCAACGTTCCAAATTTAAGCCATTCCATAAAATTAAATCAGCAGATTGCGCTTTTACAATGTCTTTTGGCGTTGGTTCATATTCGTGAATTTCTGCGCCAGGTTTAGTAAGAGATTCCACCGTTGCCGCATTGCCTGCCACATTTTGCGCAATATCTTGAATCACGGTGAAGGTGGTAACTACTTTAAATTTTGCGTTAGCTTGCATTGCAAATAAACCAAGTGCAAGTGCGGTCATAATTTTGAATGAATTTCGCATAAGATGTCCTTATT
>ERZ1023480.103-NODE-103-length-1685-cov-1.886503_pt1 | contig 1685 bp, 2 predicted proteins | sample MGYA00380536_ERZ1023480 | MGnify/ENA primary metagenome ERZ1023480 (study PRJEB33173, sample SAMEA4830305) | metagenome | study: EMG produced TPA metagenomics assembly of the PRJEB25223 data set...
CACTTGTTTCATCGGGTAAACGCTCATCATGGAGTAGTCGCCTGCCATGGTTAAGTCATTACGTTCATAACTGGTAGTTGCCGGCAATACAATATCTGCCATGCGTGCAGTTGGCGTCCAGTTCACCTCATTGACAATCACCACATCAGGTTTCTGGAAAGCTTTCACTAAGGTATTGGTATCTTGATGGTGAACAAACGGGTTACCACCTGCCCAATATACCGCTTTGATGTCAGGATAAGTAATTTCAGTACCGTATCATCCAACCATGTTTTTGCCCCCGCTTTGCCTGATGGACTTGCGGTAATGGAGCCGATAATACCCCCTGTCGCCGTTGGCACCCCACCATTTGAATAGTGATAACTTAAACCGAAACCACCACCTGGCAAGCCAATTTGTCCCAACATAGACGCTAGCGTTACTAACATCCAGTGGGTTTGTTCACCATGGCGTTGGCGTTGCATACCCCAGCCCCCCATTAACATGGTACGTTTGCTAGAGAAATCTGCTGCAAGCTGTTTAATCGTTTCTGCTGGTACACCACAAATTTTTGCCGCCCATTCTGCTGTTTTTGGTTGGCCATCGGTTTTACCTAATAAATATTCCTCGAATTTAGCATAACCCGACGTGTATTTTTTCAAGAAATCTTTATCGTGCTTACCTTGTTCAACTAAAGTATGCGCAATACCAAGCATTAATGGTACATCCGTTGCTGTATTCACCGGAATCCATTCTGCATTCAGCATTTGGCAAGTTTCGCTTTTTTGCGGGTCGATACAAATAATGCGTTTTCCACTCGCTTGGAATTTTTTGAAATATTCAATCCCTTTTTGGTCAGTAGACATCCAAGCAATACGCATGGTTGTGAGTGGATTTGCAGACCAAAGCACAATAATATCACTACTTTCTAATATGGATTCCCAGCTGGTTTGTTGTTCATAGACTTCAATAGTACCAAGCACATGCGGCATGATTACTTGCGCAGCACCCGTAGAATCATCTCCTTAATGCCCCACAAAACCACCGGTAGCGTTCATATAACGATGTAATAACGTACGAGAAGCATGTAATGAACCACAGCTAAACCAACCATAAGAACCGGCAAAAATGCCTGTTGATCCATGTTCGTCACGAATGCGTTTAAGCTGATTGTGTACTAAATCTAACGCTTCATCCCAAGAAACACGCACCCATTCATCACGACCACGCATTGTAGTATCGCTTTTTCCTGGGTTAGCTAAAAAGCCTTTACGCACCATTGGATATTTCACGCGGGCTTCGTTATACAATTGATCGGGAACAACTGTTTGCAATTCGTTCGGCACTGCAGGCTCAATAGCAGGACCAGATTTCACGACCTTACCATCTTGTACAACAACCCCAAGAGATCCCCAATGAGCGGCAGTCACTACCGTTTTCATTTCAGCTTCTTTTGCGACCGCACTTTTTGATACAATGCCCACCATACCACCGGAAAGGGCACTACCAGCCACGCCTAAAGATGTTTTTTTCAGAAAATCACGACGTTGTTCGTTTACGTTATTCTTTTTCATTTCAGCCTCGTTAGATACTCAGTAATTATTTTTTTGCCATATCTTTGGCATTGCGTTGCAGATAAATAGTTAATGCACGTACTTCATCTTTGTTCATTGATGTACGGTCTTTCATGGAATTCACCACACCAA
>ERZ1023480.112-NODE-112-length-1644-cov-2.092511_pt1 | contig 1644 bp, 1 predicted proteins | sample MGYA00380536_ERZ1023480 | MGnify/ENA primary metagenome ERZ1023480 (study PRJEB33173, sample SAMEA4830305) | metagenome | study: EMG produced TPA metagenomics assembly of the PRJEB25223 data set...
GATTGAAGCAGTGGTCGGTGGCTTTAGCTATGAACAAAGTAAATTCAATCGAGCCACGCAGTCTTTAGTTCAAGTGGGTTCTTCTATTAAACCATTTATTTACGCGGCAGCATTAGAAAAAGGCTTAACGCTTTCTAGTGTATTACAAGACAGCCCGATTTCTATTCAAAAACCGGGACAAAAAATGTGGCAACCGAAAAACTCGCCTGATCGTTATGATGGCCCAATGCGTTTACGCGTAGGATTAGGTCAATCCAAAAATATGATTGCTATTCGTGCTATCCAAACGGCAGGTATTGATTTCACAGCAGAATTTTTACAACGTTTTGGTTTTAAACGTGATCAATATTTTGCCAGTGAAGCCTTAGCACTTGGCGCAGCCTCTTTCACACCATTAGAAATGGCGCGAGCTTATGCGGTGTTTGATAATGGTGGCTTCCTCATTGAACCTTATATCATTGAAAAAATTCAAGATAACACGGGTAAAGACTTATTTATTGCAAACCCTAAAATTGCTTGCATTGAATGTAATGATATACCTGTAATTTATGGCGAAACCAAAGACAAAATCAACGGCTTTACCAATATTCCTTTAGGCGAGAATGCCTTAAAACCAACAGATGACAGCACCAATGGCGAAGAATTAGATCAACAACCTGAAACTGTGCCTGAACTGCCAGAATTACAATCAAATTTCACCGCACTTAAAGAAGATGCGATTGATTTAATGGCTGCTGCAAAAAATGCCTCGTCGAAAATAGAATATGCACCACGTGTCATTAGTGGCGAACTTGCTTTTCTCATTCGTAGTGCCTTAAATACGGCGATTTATGGCGAACAAGGTTTAGACTGGAAAGGCACCAGCTAGCGCATTGCACAAAGTATTAAACGTAGCGATATAGGCGGTAAAACAGGTACTACCAACAGTTCAAAAGTGGCTTGGTATGCGGGATTTGGTGCAAACTTAGTCACTACAACTTATGTTGGGTTTGATGATAACAAACGTGTACTTGGGCGCGGAGAAGCGGGTGCGAAAACAGCCATGCCTGCTTGGATTACTTATATGAAAACGGCTTTGAGTGATAAGCCAGAACGTAAATTGCCACTGCCGCCAAAAATTGTGGAAAAAAGCATTGATACTTTAACAGGTTTGCTTTCTCCAAACGGTGGACGCAAAGAATATTTTATTGTGGGAACAGAACCGACACGTACCTATCTTTCGGAAATGCAAGAGCGTGGTTATTACGTTCCTACAGAGTTACAGCAACGCTTAAATAATGAAGGCAATACGCCAGCGACGCAACCACAAGAACTCTTCTAAAAATGACCGCACTTTAGTACATAATCGGGCGAGTCAATTGGCTCGCCTTCGTTATTAAACAAAGGATATATTATGCTGAGTTATCGTCACTCATTTCACGCAGGCAATCATGCTGATGTCTTAAAACATATCGTTTTAATGCTCATTTTGGAAAATCTTAAACTCAAAGAAAAAGGCTTTTTTTATTTGGATACGCACTCTGGTGTAGGTCGTTATCGTTTATCTTCAAACGAATCAAAAAAAACGGGGGAATATAAAGAAGGTATTGGACGCTTGTGGGATCAAACAGACTTACCCGAAGATGTTGCCCGTTATGTAAAAAT
>ERZ1023480.149-NODE-149-length-1442-cov-1.623648_pt1 | contig 1442 bp, 1 predicted proteins | sample MGYA00380536_ERZ1023480 | MGnify/ENA primary metagenome ERZ1023480 (study PRJEB33173, sample SAMEA4830305) | metagenome | study: EMG produced TPA metagenomics assembly of the PRJEB25223 data set...
CTGTCGATTCCAGCCATCAAGGAAAGTCGCATTTTAGAAAATCATCTCTTTGTGATTAATGCACTTTGTGAATTGGTTGATCAGACTTTATTCCCAAGTGCTTGACAGGAAAATAAATCACTTTCAAACTAATAGTAATTTAATCTAAAAAGGAGATAATTATGACATTATCCCCGTTAAAAAAACTCGCTATCCTGCTTGGAGCGACTATTTTTCTACAAGGCTGTGTTGCAGCTGTGATTGGAGGTGGTGCTGTAGCAGCTAAAGTAGCTACCGATCCCCGAACGACAGGGACACAAATTAAGGCTGAAGGTCGTGTAAATGCAGTGTCTTACAATGGCCGAGTACTTTTAATAGGTCAAGTTCCTAATAGTGATGTAAAAGACACTGCCACAGCTCTTGCAAAGGGTGTTGAAGGTGTCAATGAAGTTTATAATGAACTAACTGTTAGCCCAAAAATCTCTTTTGCACAAATCAGTAAAGATAGTTGGCTCACAACGCAAGTTAAATCTAATATGTTCGTTGATGGTCGAGTTAAAGCCACAGATGTCAAAGTGATTAGCGAAAATGGAGAAGTATTTTTACTGGGTAACGTCACACAATCTCAAGCCAATGCGGCAGCCGACATTGCCAGCAAAATCAGCGGCGTGAAAAAAGTAATTAAAGTATTCAAATACCTAGACTAATCCTTCAAAGTGCGGTGAAAAATTCAACAAATTTTTACCGCACTTTTTCTTATTTTTCTAAATAAAAAATTTTAATTTTTATTCTCACAAAAACCGTTTATTTTTAAATAAGTTATCTGACAGTACGCAAGAACAAATCAATCTTGATAAAATCCATCGTGTGATTACGTGGGCTGCTGAAGGACTAGACAATGTTTCTGTTTCTCAAGTAGAACTTCGTTCACATATTCAATTTTATGAAGGCATTCGCACTTCAGACATCCACGAAACCATTATTAAAGCAGCCGCAGATTTAATCAGCAAAGATTCGCCAGATTATCAATATTTAGCTGCTCGTTTAGCGATTTTCCATTTACGTAAAAAAGCCTATGGTCATTTCGATCCCCCTCGTTTATACGATCACGTTAAAAAATTAGTACGCATGGGAAAATATGATCAAGCGTTATTAGATGATTATACTCGTGAAGAATGGGACACAATGGACGGCTTCATCGATCATTGGCGTGATATGACGTTTTCTTATGCTGCAGTGAAGCAATTAGAGGGTAAATATTTAGTACAAAACCGTGTGACGGGAGAAATCTACGAGTCTGCACAATTCTTATATTTGCTGGTTACCGCAAGTCTATTCTCTAAATATCCAAAAGAAACACGTTTGGATTATGTAAAACGTTTCTACGATGCAACATCGACTTTCAAAATTTCCTTACCTACACCCATTATGGCGGGTGTGCGTACACCAACTCGTCCTTTCCG
>ERZ1023480.169-NODE-169-length-1369-cov-2.007610_pt1 | contig 1369 bp, 1 predicted proteins | sample MGYA00380536_ERZ1023480 | MGnify/ENA primary metagenome ERZ1023480 (study PRJEB33173, sample SAMEA4830305) | metagenome | study: EMG produced TPA metagenomics assembly of the PRJEB25223 data set...
ATACAAGATCGTTTTCCTTTTCCATTTAATCTTATTCCTGCCGATATTAATTGGCACGTTGCAATGGGATCAGAATTAATTTTCCCATTCTTGCTGATATTTGGGGTACTAACACGTTTTAGTGCATTAAGTTTAACGATTTTAATCTCTGTCGCGTGGTATAGCATTCACGCCGATTCAGGTTATAACGTATGTGATAATGGTTATAAATTACCATTAATTTATGTGGTGACTTTATTAATCTTAATTACGCAGGGAGCGGGGAAACTCTCTTTAGACACGCTTATTAAGAAGGTTTATCCAACTAAAAGCTGGTTGAAATTTCTCTAATTATTTATTCAAAATTCAAACTCTAGGAGATTATTCAAATGAAAAAATTAGCAACATTAACAGCATTAGCAGGTGCATTAACGATGGCAGTAGCGACAGCAGCACAGGCTGAATCAAAGTCAAGCAGTACTGATAATACAGCAACACCTTGTGTGGACGATAAATGTGTCAAAACAAAAGCTGCAGAAGGTAAATGTGGTGAAGGCAAATGCGGTGCAGACAAAGGTAAATGTGGTGCGAGCAAACCGAAAGCTGCTGAAGGCAAATGTGGCGAAGGTAAATGCGGTTCTAAATAAGAATAATAATTATGCTGGCGTAACAATTTATGCCAGCTTTTATTAAAAAGGAGTTAATTATGAAATTACAAGGCGCTGGACTAGGTTATCGTCGGAATTTAGCTGAGGATTTTTTACAACTTCCCTCAAATAACGCTATTCAATTTATTGAAGTCGCACCAGAAAATTGGAGTAAAATGGGTGGAATGGCACGTTATCAATTTGATCAAGCAGCAGAAAGATTTCCGTTAGCAGTACACGGTCTTTCACTTTCTTTAGGTGGGCAAGCACCACTTGATCGCGAATTACTCCGTAATACGAAAGCATTAATTAATCAATATAATTCGTCTTTCTTTTCTGAACATTTAAGTTATTGTGAATGTGAAGGGCATTTATATGATTTATTACCTATGCCATTTACAGAAGAAGCAGTAAAACACGTTGCACAACGAATACGTGATGTGCAAGATTTCTTAGGATTACAAATTTCATTAGAAAATACTTCTTATTATTTGTATTCTCCTACTAGCACAATGAATGAAGTGGTATTTTTAAATGCTATCGCACAAGAGGCTGATTGTGGCATTCATTTAGATGTGAATAATATTTATGTTAATGGTGTTAATCACGGATTGCTTGATCCTTATATCTTTTTAGATCATGTTGAGGTTAAACGTGTAAATGACATTCATATTGCAGAGCACGCTGGAGAACATTCTGCTGCCGAAGATGTAGACAATTCTGCAAATGATTCATTTAATAAA
>ERZ1023480.232-NODE-232-length-1198-cov-2.267717_pt1 | contig 1198 bp, 1 predicted proteins | sample MGYA00380536_ERZ1023480 | MGnify/ENA primary metagenome ERZ1023480 (study PRJEB33173, sample SAMEA4830305) | metagenome | study: EMG produced TPA metagenomics assembly of the PRJEB25223 data set...
ACACGCCAGCGTTTTCGGGGAAACACACAGAATCATAGCGAAAATTAGAAAAAATTAAGGTAATCTTTGCAACACAAAAGTAAGTTTATTCATAACCGCACTTTTTCCTTTAAAAGTGCGGTTAAAATTTCAATCTTTTTAGGAAGAACGTATGGACATTCGTAAAATCAAAAAATTAATCGAATTAGTAGAAGAATCGGGCATTACTGAATTAGAAGTGCAAGAAGAAGAGGGTACAGTACGTATTAGCCGTGCTGCACCAGTAATTGCTCCAGCAGCCGTTCAATATGCTGCAGCACCAGTAGTAGCACCACCTCCTGCCGCTGCACCAGCTCAAGTTCCAGCAGCTGCGACATCCGCACCAGCCGCATCGGATGAATTATCAGGCCATCTTGTACGTTCTCCAATGGTGGGAACCTTCTATCGCAGCCCAAGCCCAGAAGCAAAAGCATTTGTTGAAGTGGGGCAATCAGTGAAAGTTGGCGATGCGCTTTGTATCGTTGAAGCAATGAAAATGATGAACCGCATTGAAGCGGACAAAGCTGGCGTTGTAAAAGCGATTCTTATCAACGACGGTAACGCCGTTGAATTTGACGAACCATTAATCGTTATTGAATAATTTCCAATATTTTTGTCGGGCGGACTTTAGTCCGCCTATTTCATATACAAACAATTAGAGCGAATTTATCGTAGGCGATATAAATTGAAATCTGTTCACGCCAAATTTTATAGGGAGAACAATATTTCAAGAGCCTACATAAAAATTCACGTCTATCTGACTAAACGGACTCTTTTATGTTAGAAAAAGTTGTGATTGCTAACCGCGGTGAAATTGCACTACGCATTTTACGTGCTTGTAAAGAATTAGGTATTAAAACTGTGGCGGTTCACTCCACTGCTGATCGTGATTTAAAACACGTTTTACTCGCTGATGAAACCATTTGTATCGGTCCAGCACCTTCCGCAAAAAGTTATTTAAATATTCCAGCTATCATTGCTGCCGCCGAAGTAACAGGTGCGGATGCAATTCATCCTGGATACGGTTTCTTATCTGAAAACGCTGACTTTGCTGAACAAGTTGAACGTTCAGGTTTCACTTTCATCGGCCCAACAGCAGATGTTATTAGTTTAATGGGCGATAAAGTTTCAGCTATTAAAGCGATGAAAAAAGCGGGTGGGCCTGGTGTACCGGGGTCTG
>ERZ1023480.330-NODE-330-length-1015-cov-1.275000_pt1 | contig 1015 bp, 2 predicted proteins | sample MGYA00380536_ERZ1023480 | MGnify/ENA primary metagenome ERZ1023480 (study PRJEB33173, sample SAMEA4830305) | metagenome | study: EMG produced TPA metagenomics assembly of the PRJEB25223 data set...
ACGAATTACGCGAAAAATCAGTAGATGAGTTGGCTCAATTGCTTGATGAAAAGCAACTTGATGCGTTCCGTCTGCGTATGGCTAAGGCCACAGGTCAGCTTGCCAATACTCATGAAATCAAAAACAATCGTCGTACGATTGCTAAGATTTTGACTTTGATTAATGAAAAACAAAGAGGTGAGGCATGAGCGATAACACCCAAACCCAAGAAGTTGGCGTTGTAACTGGTAAAGTTATCAGCAATAAGATGGATAAATCTATCGTTGTGGTGGTCGAACCCCAAATCCGTCACCCAGTGTATGGTAAACAAGTTCGTCGTTCTACCAAAATTAAGGCACATGATGAAAATAATATTTGCCAAGAAGGTGATATCGTACGCATCAAAGAAACTCGTCCATTCTCCAAGACTAAGACTTGGGCTTTAGGGGATGTGGTTGAAACTGCTGTAAAAATTTAAGACATTTGCATTAAAAGTCATTTGAGAGTATAATATATATCTTTTAGATATGTATCCACTTTTAGTGGCAAATGACTTTTATTGCTTTATTATTATTGGAGTAATGCGATGATTCAGACTGAAACAATGCTGGAAGTTGCACATAACAGTGGTGCAAGACGCGTTCAGTGCATTAAAGTACTGGGTGGCTCACATCGTCGTTATGCATCTGTTGGCGACATCATCAAAGTAACAGTGAAAGAAGCAATTCCGCGTGGCCGTGTTAAAAAAGGCGATGTGATGAATGCAGTAGTTGTGCGTACCAAAAAAGGCGTTCGCCGCCCAGACGGTTCTGTGCTTCGTTTTGACGACAATGCAGCAGTATTGTTGAATAACAACAAAGCACCGATTGCAACGCGTATTTTTGGACCTGTTACTCGTGAACTGCGTAGTGAACAATTCATGAAAATTGTTTCATTGGCACCAGAAGTACTGTAATTGTTTAGAGGCTTATTATGGCAAAGTTACGTAAAGGCGACACCGTGGTTGTGATTGCTGGCAAAGATAAAGGCAAGCAAG
>ERZ1023480.339-NODE-339-length-1003-cov-1.946203_pt1 | contig 1003 bp, 1 predicted proteins | sample MGYA00380536_ERZ1023480 | MGnify/ENA primary metagenome ERZ1023480 (study PRJEB33173, sample SAMEA4830305) | metagenome | study: EMG produced TPA metagenomics assembly of the PRJEB25223 data set...
CTTATGAAAGTAACCGCTTTCAATTTATCGTAAATTATTTATGATCAAAATATAAGATTTATAGATTATAACAAGGGAAAAGTTATGAGTACTATTCGAGATGTCGCTAAATTAGCCAATGTATCTGTCGCTACCGTATCCCGAGTATTAAATCACTCTCTTTCTGTTAGTGAAAATACACGCCTTGCGGTGGAACAAGCTATTGCACAGTTAGCTTATCAACCTAATGCAAATGCTCAAGCCCTTGCCGTGCAAAACACCGATACAATTGGCGTGGTGGTAACCGATTGGACGGATGCTTTTTTTGCGATTTTAGTGAAAGCGGTGGATAAAGTAGCAGAAGCACATCAAAAAACGATTCTTATCGGTATTGGTTATCATCATGCGGAAAAAGAGCGGGAAGCAATTAATACCTTATTACGTAAGCGTTGTAGTTCTCTTGTTGTACATTCTAAAGCCTTATCTGATGATGAATTAAGCCATTATTTAAATACTGTGCAAGGAATGGTAATCATTAACCGTGTTATTAAAGGTTATGAACATCGTTGTGTCAGTTTAGATAACCAAAAAGGCACTTATTTAGCCACGGAAATGCTTATTCGTTATGGGCATCAACATATTGCATATATCGGTTCAAATCACGCCATTTTTGATGAAGTTGAAAGAAGAAATGGTTATCTTGCCGCATTAAAAGATCACAATTATCCCATCATTGAACAGGCGATAACAAAAATCTTACGGCTGTCGTTGCTTATAACGATTCAATGGCGGCGGGAGCCATTTCAGTTCTCAATGAAAACAATATCAGCGTACCAAGCCAATTTTCAATTATTGGTTTTGATGATATGCCGATTGCCCGTTATTTGATCCCAAAACTAACCACAATTCGCTATCCTATTGATTTAATGGCAACTTACGCGGCTAAATTAGCATTAAGTCTAACTGACGAGAAAATAATTACACCTCCAGTAGTTCAATTTAACCCTACTTTGGTACGCCGTTT